>Ga0068706_1000017_pt1 | contig 77927 bp, 63 predicted proteins | sample YNPMSBMetaG_FD_65632 | JGI IMG/M metagenome (GOLD analysis project Ga0068706, IMG submission 65632) | Anoxygenic and chlorotrophic microbial mat microbial communities from Yellowstone National Park, USA - YNP MS-B MetaG | ecosystem: Environmental > Aquatic > Thermal springs > Hot (42-90C) >...
AAAAAAAGAAATGTTATAATATTAGATATTTAGATAATTTTGAAAGAAGAGGGCTTTTAACCAAGCCCTCGAAAAAGTTTATAAAATTATCATATTACCAATACCAATATCGTACTCCCATTCTAATCATTAAGCCTCTCATATCGTAAACTCTTTCAAAAAGCCTTTTGTTACCGTTAGTATCTTTCACTTCGTAGTCAAAGCTTGGCATTGAATTATGATAAGTTATTTCTCCAAAAAGATTTGATTTGCTGCCGATTACATAAATAACTCCGGCTCCAGCTCTCCAATTAAAATCAAAAGCTACTTCTCCTTTTGATTTTTTGGGATTGACGTAATCTCTATAGGTAATAACAAGCATTTCGCCGCCAAAACCGCCAGTTAGATAAGGTTTTATTATTGGCGTCAAAGGTATTTTAGCTGTTATGCTAAGCATTAAAGGAAAGGAATTTAAGCTTGTTTTTCCGACAAGTTCATAATCGACGCCGGGAATATTGACGAATTGTTCAACTTTAGCTGAAAATTTTTTATCGGTATAATTTTTTTTAAACCAGTCTATACTGTAGCAAATATCAAGCGCTTCGTCTATTCTTTTGCCTCCTTCAAATCCAATGATAAAACCGCCATCGGTAACGTTAGGATTAAAGAACCCAAGCTTAATTGCAGCCGCATTTTGAGCAAAAAATAAAGAATTAGCAAAGATTATAAATACGATTATTAATATTTTTTTCATTTTACCCTCACAAAATAATTTATGTAAGTTTTTGATTACTCAAATTTTAAGTAAACAATTTTTTTACCAACTGCCGCTTGCTCCGCCTCCGCCAGAACTGCCTCCGCCACCAGAGAAACTGCCAAATGACCAGGAACTCGAGCCAGAACTTGAATGATATCCTGAAGAAGCAAAAGTTCCAAAAGTTGAGTATGGTGAAAAACCTAACTTTTGAGTTAAAAATTTTTCTGCAAATTTTTTAGCAAACAATATTTTGAGAACCGGATAAAAAATTAAATAAATGATTAGTATAACAAAACCGCCCCAGGCGCCAAAAATAAAAACTGGAAATAGAGAATAAAATGGGATAAGAAAAATGTATAAAAACCAACTTTGACAACCGCTCGTAGTGATTCCAATTAAAGTAAATATTCCCAAAATTGTGAATACAAATAATGCAACTAAAACATTCAGTGGAAAAGGTATGGTTTCAATATCATCCTGATTTTCTAATGGGGTTGAAAATTTATATTCCCCTTTTGTGGCATTGATAATCGCTTTAATTCCGTTTTCTACGCCGTGATCATAATTGCCGTTTTTAAAATGAGGCGTTATTTCCTTTCTGATTATTTGAGATGCTAAGGCGTCGGTTAAAACGCCTTCAAGTCCATAACCTACCTCAATCCTTAGTTTTCTATCGTTAACTGAAATTACAAGCAAAACGCCATTATCTTTCCCTTTTTGACCTAATTTCCAGTAATTAAAGACTTTGTTTGCGTATGATTCTATATCTTCTCCTTCAAGAGAAGGAATTGTCAATATAGCAATCTGATTTGAAGTTTCTTTTTCGAAATTTTCAAGTTTTTTTTCTAATTTTATTTTTGTTTCGCCGCTTAAAATCTCAGCATAATCGTTTACGCGAGAATAAAGAAATGGGATGTTGCTTGCCAAAATAAAATCAAAAAAAAGGAATAGAACAATAAAAAAATTAACTATTTTTAATTTGTAAATCATCTCTTAACTCATTTTTGTCGTCAGGTTTTATTTGAAAGCCATTATCAATCAATAGCTTAGCGCACTTTTGAATTGTTTCAATGTAGGCTTCTTTTAATTTTCCTTCTTTGATTTTTATTGCCATAGAATCGGCAATTTCTTGCCAGGTTTTTTGCGATACAACTTTCGCTATTCCAGAATCTGCTTTTATTATAATTTTATGTTCGAATAATGAAACAAAAATCAGAATGCCAGTTCTATCTCGTGTATTAAAAATTTCATATTCAAGAAATGCTTCGTTGGCTTTTTGCCAACAGCTTTCATCCATTCTCTTCTTATCAACGACTAATCTTTTTAATGGTTTACTAAAGAAGAAAAGAGATGCTAACAAAGAAGAAAAAATAAAGCTTATTAAGAGCAGATAAATAGGATCGAATACGGCATATTCTGGGAAAAAATAATTAGTTATTGAGATAATAATGAGCGCCAGAAAACTGCCGAATGATAGAACCTTGAAATAACTTTCATAATAATCGTTTGATTGTTCAATTAAAATTGGAACAATTTCTCCAGAAATTAAGCTTTCAGCTTTTTGAACTTCTAATTTAATATCTTCAAAATCTTTTTCAGATAGATTTAGTTTGTTTTTCATTGAGATTTATCTTTCTCCTTTTAGATCGAAGTATTTAATTTTTTTTATGGCAAATCTGAACGGGAAATAAAAATTATTGAGACAGCGCAAAGCGACAACCAGAAAAAATCGTCGGCTTTAAAATTAGGCATATGTAAATGAATAATAAATACGAAATATTTAACAACAACAAAAGAAACAATGAAAGCGACAAAAGATTTATATTCGTTTTTTAGGACTTTTTTAACTGAGAAAGTCAACGTTGAGGGTTTGTAATTTTTAAATGATGGAAAAAAAGCTGGGGTTTTAGAAGCCCATTCTTCGTAGAATTTGCCAAATTTTTCATGTAGGAAAGCTTCTTCGGCAAACATAATTCGTTCGTAATAAATGAAAAATAAGAGGGATACGATCACAATAATATAAAATGATTGAGTTAAGCTAACAACTCCCAACCACATTAAATAATTGCCAAGATAAAGAGGATGTCTAACTATAGAATAAACGCCGTCGGTATTAAGATTTTCGGCTTTCTGAGATTTTGTATTTGTTCCAGATGTTCCTGGTCGAACATATCCTATTGTGAAAATTCTAACAGTAAGTCCTAAAGATGAAATCGCAAAACAGAATGCCGTCCAATATCTATCGAAATTTGTAATATATTTTTTGGGATGAAGCAAAAGAGCGTGAATTGGAAGCAATAGAAAGAAAATTATTGGTATAAAACTGCGGTATTTAAATAAAAAATTGCCGTGCTTTCTTAGTTCGTTTTTTAACATAATGCAAAAAATAATAATTTTAAATAATAATATAAAATTAAATTAATATTTTGTAAATTAATATGTTGAAATAAAAAAAGTTTAAAAATGTCACAGTCATTTCAAAATCAGGAAAAAAGAATTATTTTTTTTGATTTGATGAGAGCATTAGCCGCTATTATGATGATACAAGGGCATACTATTGATTGTTTGCTTGCGAAAGAATATAGAATGGGAACAGCTTATTTTATCTGGGAATTCATGAGAGGATTTACGGCTCCAATTTTTATTTTTGCGTCTGGAGCTGTATTTACATATTTATTATTTAAAGAAGACGGCTTATTTTGGAAATCCACAAGAGTCAAAAAAGGTTTTCAAAGATTTTGGGTTTTGCTCTTTACGGCTTATTTATTGAGATATCCAACGGCTTACATTTTTTACTTTGGCGAAGTTGCCGATTTTCAATGGAAAATATTTTTTACTGTAGACATTTTACATTTAATAGCGTTTTCTCTATTATTTATCATCGGATTGTATTATTTAAAGTTGCGTTTTAGCCTTGATCCTTATGTATTGTACTCTATATCGAGTATCATAATTTTAATATTATTTCCTTTCGCAAAAGATTATGAATGGTCCAATATTTTTCCTTTATATATAGCAAATTATTTTTACAAGAATTCAGGTTCTATTTTTCCTTTAATACCGTATTTGTTTTTTGCTTTTGCCGGGGCTGTTTTTGGAATTTATTTAAGAAAAAATAAGTTAAAAATTTTTTCTTCAAAATTATCTATAAAATTTTTAATAATAGGAATTTTTCTAACAATAGTCTCATTAGGCGTATTTCTTGTGGAAAAAAAATTTCTTGGAGAAAAAATTCAGTTCAATTCATACGAAACTCATTTGATAATATTTAGACTTGGCGTAGCGCTCGTTTTGAGCTCAATATTTCATCTTATTTCTCTTAAAATTAATTCTCTTCCTGTAATTATTTCTTCATTAGGCAAATATTCATTTAGCGTTTATATTGCTCATATTATTTTATTGTATGGCAGCGCGTGGACTGTAGGTATTGGTTATTTTTGGGGATATAAACTTAATCCAGTTGAAAGCATTTTGGCGGCTGTAAGCATGATTGCTTTGATGGTTTTTATGGTTCAAATGATTATAAGATTCAAAGAATATAAGTTGAAGTTAAAACTTTCAGCCGAAAAAGCTGCTGTTTATGAGAAAACATAAAGAAACCGAGCCAATTAGATTAAGCGAAGAAGAAAAAAAATTCGAAACGTCTTTAAGACCTAAAAATCTTAGCGAATTTTTCGGGCAAAAAAAAATTGTCGATAATTTAAAAGTTTTCATTTCTGCGGCAAAAAAAAGAGACGATGCGTTAGATCATTGTTTATTGACTGGACCGCCGGGATTAGGCAAAACAACTTTAGCTCATATAATAGCAAATGAAATGAGCGTTGATATTAAAATCAGTTCTGGACCTGTAATTGAAAAGCCTGGAGATTTAGCGGGATTATTAACAAATCTTGAAGAGAAATCGGTTTTATTTATAGACGAAATTCATAGATTAAGTCCTGTTGTAGAAGAGTATTTATACTCAGCAATGGAGGATTATAAAATAGATATTATGATTGACAATGGTCCAAACGCTAGAACGATTCAAATTAAATTGCCAAAATTTACTTTAGTTGGAGCTACGACAAGAGCAGGTTTGCTAACCGCTCCTTTAAGAGATAGATTCGGAATAAAATTTAGATTGGACTATTACGATAAAGAAACTTTAATGGAAATAATTAAAAGAAATGCAAAATTATTAAATGTCAAAATTGAAGAAAAAGCTTCAGAAGAGCTTGCAGCTCGCTCTCGTGGAACTCCTAGAATTGCGAATAGATTGTTGAGAAGAGTTAGAGATTTTGCCGATTTTGAAAATAAAAAATCTATAGATTACGATATTGTTTGCAAGGCGTTATCCGCTTTAGAAGTAGACGAATATGGACTGGACGAAATGGATAAAGAAATAATTTTAACCATTATTGAGAAATTTTCTGGAGGACCGGTCGGCCTTTCAACTTTAGCTGTCGCAGTAAACGAAGATCCTGGAACAATAGAAGAAGTATATGAGCCTTTTTTAATTCAACAAGGTTTTATTCAAAGAACCCCGAGAGGACGCGAAGCGACTGAATTGGCTTATAAGAGATTTAAGCTTAAGAAAAAATCTGAACAAATAAATTTATTTGAAGATGAAGATAAAAATTAAAAACATCGAGTTAGGCGATTCGCTTCCGATTGTTTTAATTGGCGGTCCCTGCGTTATCGAAAATGAAAGCATGGCTTTTGAAGTTGCTGAAAAAGCGACGGCTATTTGCAGAGATTTAGGTATTGGATATATATTTAAAGCAAGCTATAAAAAAGCAAATCGCACAAGCTTGAATTCATTTACTGGAATTGGGGATTTAGAATCGTTAAAAATTATAAAGTCAATAGGCGAAAAATTCGATTTGCCAACTTTAACCGATATACACTCTCGGCAAGAAGCTGAAATGGCAGCCGAATATGTTGATATATTGCAAATTCCAGCTTTTTTATGTAGACAAACAGAATTGCTGCTTGCGGCAGGTTCTACTAACAAAGTAGTAAATATAAAAAAAGGACAATTCTTAAATCCTTACGATATGAAATATGCCGCTGAAAAAGTTGCTTCTACAGGTAATAATAAAATTTTGCTTACTGAGAGGGGTACGACTTTTGGGTATAATAATTTGGTAGTTGATATGAGGTCTTTAGAAATCATGAAAGAGACTGGTTATCCTGTTATAATGGATGCTACTCACTCAGTTCAAATGCCTGGAAGCGGAGGAATAACAGGCGGCGATTCTCGTTTTATTTTGCCAATTTCAAAAGCGGCAACAGCTGTTGGAATCCATGGGCTTTTTTTAGAAATTCATCCTGAACCATCAAAAGCCTTAAGCGACGCTCAAAGTCAACTAAAATTAGATTATTTGCCTGAACTTTTAGATGTAGTTGTTAAGATTGATTCAATTGTTAAAAGCGTGGATATAATAAGCAAATTCAAATCAAAATAAAATAGCTTTAAATTTTCAAATTGATTTAAAAGAAAAAAAATTGCGAGGAATTTAATGAGAAAAAAAATTATTGCCGGCAATTGGAAAATGTACAAAACTATTCAAAGCGGTTCGGAATTAATTTCAGTTATAAAAAATGAATTGTTAAAAAATCCAGCGCCTGAAAATGTTCTTGTCGTAGTTTGTCCCCCGTTTACTTCTTTAGATTCTGCAAACGCTCTTTTAAAAGGTTCAAAAATCGGTTTGGGCGCTCAAAATATGTTTTATGAAACAGAGGGCGCTTTTACTGGCGAAATATCGGGCGAAATGTTAAAAGCGGTAGGTTGTGAGTATGTTATTTTAGGGCACTCTGAAAGAAGAACTTATTTTTACGAAACTGACGAAATGATAAATAAAAAAATAAAAAAAGCTTTAGACTTTGAGTTAATTCCAATTTTTTGCATAGGAGAAACTTTACAAGAAAGAGAAGAAGGAAAAACTTTTGACATAGTTAATATGCAAATACAAAAGGGATTGGAAGGATTGACTTCCGCTCAAGTAAAAAATATTATTATCGCATACGAGCCTGTTTGGGCAATTGGAACGGGCAAGACTGCTACTCCAGAACAAGCTCAAGAGGTTCATAAATATATCAGAGATTTGTTGGCGGATATGTTCGATAAGTCGGTCGCTGAAAATGTTGTTATACAATACGGAGGAAGCGTAAAACCAGAAAATGCTAAATCTTTGCTTTCTCAACCAGATATTGACGGAGCATTAGTTGGAGGAGCTTGCCTAAAAGCTGAATCATTTTTGTCAATAATTAAATCGGCTTATTAAATATGTCAATAATTTTTTCAAAAAAATGCGAACACGGCTTACAGGCCGTGTTGCTTTTAAGTTCAAAATACGAGAGTAAGTCATTAACAGCTTCTGAAATCTCTAAAGAGTTAAACATACCGAAAGAATTTATTTCAAAAATTTTACAGTCTTTGCGGAAATATGGAATTATAGAATCCAAACGCGGGAAAATTGGAGGTTTTGCTTTAGCAAAAAAACCTTCGGAAATTAAATTGATCGATATTGTTAAAGCTTTAGACGGCGATGAAATATTTAAAAATTGCGTATTAGGTTTTCCTGGTTGTTCGACCGAAAACCCATGTCCCGTTCATAATAAATGGGGTAAAATTAGAAATGAAATCTTAAACATGTTAGTTAAAGACACTTTGGAAGATATGAAAAATGACACTTTAAAAAAATTGAATTATTTAAAGTAATTTTTTATTTTAAATCAGATAAAATAATCCGATTATCTATGTTAAATATCATATATCATTTAAGAAAAAACTTTAACAAAAAAAATTTAAATATTGGATTATATAGAATTCTTTCTCAATTTTTGATTGTTATTATATGTATTTGGGCGGGATTTGAATTTAAAGATTTTATTAAATATTTAGAAAGCGAAGGTATCGAAGGCTCTAATTATAGACCTCCTGCTGCGGAAGGTTTTTTGCCAATAAGCAGTTTAATGAGCTTATATTACTTTTTTCTTACAGGAGAAATACATAGTTATCAACCAGCGGGATTTTTTATTTTTGTTGCGGTTTTAATTATGTCTTTAATTTTAGGAAAGTCTTTTTGTTCTTGGATTTGTCCGATTGGTTTTTTAAGCGAAAGTTTAGGAGATTTTGGCGAAAAGTTATTCAAACGTAAAATAAAAATGCCAAAAATTCTGGATTATTTTTTCAGAAGCTTAAAATATTTTTTGCTGTTATTTTTTTTATCAGCGATTTTTTCCATGAGCGAAAAGGCTTTAAAATCTTTTTTAGACAGCGATTATAATTTTATGGCTGATGTGAAGATGTTTTATTTTTTTGCCGAAATTTCTCAATTTTCTTTAATTGTTATTTCAGCTTTAATTGTTTTGTCAGTTATATTTAGAAATTTTTGGTGTCGATATTTATGTCCATATGGAGCTTTGTTAGGAGTTATAGGGCTAATATCGCCGATAAAAATTAAAAGAGATAAAAATTATTGTATTGATTGTGGAAAATGTTCAAAAGTTTGTTCTTCGTTTATACAAGTCGATAAGGTTAATTATGTTATATCGGATGAATGCGTTTCATGTTCAAAATGTATCGACGCGTGTCCAGTAAAAGAAGCTCTTGAATTTTCAATTTATCAAAAAAAAATCAAAAGAAAATTAGCGCCTCTAATTGCTTTAAGTTCCTTCTGGATAATAATCATAATTGCAATAATTTTAGGTCGCTGGAAAAATAATCAGCCACTAGAAAAATATTTAGAATTGAACAAAAAAATTGAAAGTTTAAATCATCCTCGAAGCGCAAAAGAGGCAAGAAGTTTTGAAAATAAATAAATTTATTTAAAATAATTTTTAAAATTTAATCTAAAAAAACGAAAACGATTTTTGTTATAAATACCGATTTGAATTTAGCTTAAAATAATGAGTGAAATTTTTTTTGATTCAACGGCAGACTTTTACGATGAAATGATTGAAATTGAACAACAAATTTTAAAAAGAAAAGAAAGTTTTGCAAAGCTTTTTTTTCGTAAAATTAATTTTGCATTAGATATTGGTTGCGGTTCTGGCGCGCATATAATCGCTTTAGGTAATTTTGTTGAAAAAGCGATATGCATTGATATTTCTAATAAAATGATAGATAACGCAAAAAAAAAATTTGAAAAAATTCAGAAATCAAAATTTGAATAGCTCTATCAAAATTATGAAATATAATATAGTCGATTTTAATAAAGAATTCGAAAATAAATTTGATTTAATTGTTTCTTTAGGAAATGTTTTGCCTAATTTAAATAAAGTTGATTTAACGAGAGCATTGCAAAATATTGAGAGCTATTTAAAGCCAAACGGAGAGTTTATATTCGAGTTTTTAAATTATGAAAAAATATATAAAAAAAATGAAAGAATTATAAAAATTCGAGAAAAAAAAGAATGGATTTATATTCGTTTTTATGATTTAGAAAAAGATTGTCTTGGATTCAACATTTTAAGATTCAAGAAAAAAAATTTTGATGAGAATGAAATATATTCTACAATTATATATCCAATTTTTATAAAAACCGCTGAAGAACTTTTGTCTAAGTTTTCTTCGCTAAAATTTGAAATATATGGCAGCCTATCAAAAGAGCAATTTGACGTTGAAAATTCAAATAACACGGTTATTTTTGGAAAAAAATTAGCTAATTAAATTTTTACTCGTCAAACATTTTTTGAAATTCATCAAAAGAATAAATAGGCTTTTTGCATGAAAAATTTTCGCATACAAAAATTGTTAAATTATGTTGTGAACTATTTTTGTTTTGAGCGATTGGCAAAGACGTATTAACTTCATCGACATTGTAAATTAAAGTATCGAATGGATAAAAATTATTAAAGAATTCGGTTTTAAACTTTTTAATTTCAGAAGTATCGCCGCTTAAAACTATTGTTTTAGGGTTAGAGTACTTGCTTATAGCAAAAGAAAGATATGAACCAAAACCTAAAGGATATTTAAGAGCATAATTTTTAATCTTTAAATATTGTCTATAAAACATATCTTCAAAGTTTCTTAACCCGTAAATATTTTTTAATTTTTCATAAGCTAACAATAATTGCGAAATCCCAGAAGGCAGAGCATTATCGTAAATATCAACTGTTCTTATCAAAATATCTTTGGCTTCTATTGGCGAGTAAAAAAATACGTCGTCGTCTTTAGAATAAAATTTATCGATTGACAAATTAAATAACTTTAACGCATATCCAAGATATTCTTCAATCATTGAAGCTTCGTATAAATTAATTAGGGCTAAGATAAAATATGAATACGAATCAAGGCATCCGAAACCTTTGCATTTGCCATTTTTATAAGTCGTATATAAAATATTATTATTAAAAAGGTTTTTTAAAATAAAATCAGCCGTTTTTAGAGCAAGACCGAGATATTCATGTTTGCCTGAGCATAAATATAATTTTGAAAAAGCGGAGATTGTAAGAGAATTCCATGCGGAGTTAATTTTATCGTCTGTTAATGGTCTTTGTCGAGTCATTCTATATTTGAAAATTTTAGTACGAGCAGCAGACATAATTTCATAAAATTCGTTTTGTGAGAGCTCAGACTTATTCATAATTTCGCTAATATTGCAACGAGAAGTTAAAATATTTTTTCCGTCAAAATTTCCTTTTTCAGTAATGCCGTAGAATTTCTTTGCTAATTCTAATTCTTTTTCGTTTAATATTTCTTTTAACTCGTCGTAGTCAAAAACGTAAAATTTTCCTTCTTCATTTTCAGAATCAGCGTCGATTGCAGAGTAAAAACCGCCTTCTGGCGAAAGCATTTCTCTAATTAGAAAATTAGCGACATCGTCGGCGGCGTTTAAATAAAAAATGTCTTGCGATGCTTGATAAGTTAAACAAAGAATTGAAATAAGTTGGGCATTATCGTAAAGCATTTTTTCAAAGTGAGGGACAATCCAATAAGGGTCTGTGGAATAACGAGCTAATCCGCCGCCAATTTGATCGTAAATTCCTCCGCTTAACATCATTTTTAACGTATGTTCTACTGCGGTTAATGCTTGTTCGTCTTTAAAGGTTTTGCGATATAAAAGCAAATAATTTAAAACTGGTATCATGGGAAATTTAGGAGCAGAACCAAAACCGCCAAATACGGAGTCGTAAGATTTTAGAATATTAGAGGTTAAAGATGCGAATTCTTCTTTTGTGAATTCGTCGCTAAGCGTATTAATTTTTGCTAAAGAAGAAAGCGCTTTGACAACGTCTTCGGAACTTTCATAAATTTCTTTTTTCTTTTCTCTATATGCTTTGGCTACTGCAATTAAAACGTCTTTAAAAGAAGGTTTGCCATATTTTGCTGTCTTAGGAAAATAAGTTCCTCCAAAGATGGGTTTTAAATCTGGAGCGAGGAAAACTGATAAAGGCCAGCCGCCGCTGCCTGTTAACATTTGAACATAGTTCATATAAATATTGTCTATATCTGGTCTTTCTTCTCTATCAACTTTTATGTTTACAAACAACTCGTTCATTATCTTAGCTATTTCTGGATCTTCAAAGCTTTCTTTTTCCATTATATGGCACCAGTGACAGCTGCTATAACCAATACTGAGAAAAATTGGCTTGTCGAGTTTGCGAGCTAATTCTAAAGCTTCTTCGTTGTAAGGATGCCAATCGACTGGATTATCTTTGTGTTGCAATAAATAAGGCGAAGTTTCAAATTGTAGTTTGTTCATTTTATTTCTTTTTGATATTGACTTTTGTTAAAAATAATTATAAATTTATATTCAGTTAATTAAATATTTTTTTGACGCCGCGGGGTGGAGCAATTGGCAGCTCGTCGGGCTCATAACCCGAAGGTTGTAGGTTCAAGTCCTACCCCCGCTACAAAATTAAACCCTTGTTTATATAAACAAGGGTTTTTTCTTTTAAACATATAATCGCTTAAATAATTTCCTCTATTTTATCATAGAGCGATTCAAGCTCTTCTTCAATATTATAGAGATTTAAAATTTTTTTTATAGTTAGTTCAACTAAAATATCTGGACAGGAAGCTCCGGTTACAATTAAGATTTTTGGATTATAAAAGTCGCTAAGAAAATTATCGAAAATTTTTTCTTTTTTTTCCTCAATATCAAAAGAGTAAATTGAATTATTATTAATTATTTTTTCTGGGTTAGAGATATAGTAAGTTTTTGAATATTGAGAACATATTCTTGCCAGACCAGTAGTATTTGAAGAATTATAACCGCCAATAACTATTGATATATCGGGTTTTGTCTTTAATGCTTCTATTACTGCTGTTTGATTGTCATTAGTGGCATAGCATAGAGTATCTCGCGTGTCAGCAAATCTTTCTTTTAAATTTTCAGCTCCAAATCTATTGAAATAAACATTTCGCAGATAGTTTGAAATTTCTTGGGTTTCTGAGGCGAGCATAGTGGTTTGATTTACAATTCCGATTTTTTGTAAATCTCTTGTTGGCAGAAAATCTTGAGAATATTTTCCATCGAAAATTTTTAAGAATTCATTCTCTGAAATTTCATTAAATAGAAATTTCTCGATGAATTTAGCTTCATTTAAATCTCTAATGATTAAAGATTTGGATTGACGAGAACTTCTAGAAAAAGTGGCTTTTGTTTCTTCATGGTAATATTTTCCGTGAATAATAATTGTGTAACCTTCTTTGGCTATTGCTGAGGCTCTGTTCCAGACTTTTTCTACAAAAGGACAAGTTGTGTTATATTTTTCAGTGGAGATGTTTTTTTTTGTCAATATATTTTCAATTTCAAGCGAAGTTCCAAAAGCTGGTATAATAACAATGTCATTTTCGTTGATTTCGTTCCAATCGATAAGTTGTTGTCCGTTAGAGGTCATTATAAATTTAACGCCTTTAGCAATTAAATCTTCGTTTACGTCAGGATTGTGAATCATTTCGCTAAGCAGAAAAATTCTCTTGTCTGGATTTTCCGCTAAAGTTTTATATGCTATTTCGATGGCGTTTTCAACTCCATAGCAAAAACCGAAATGTCGAGGTATTATGATTGTAAATTTGCTAAAGTTGATAATAGTTGGATCAAAATTTTTTTTCTTTGGATCTTTGAGTCTTCTGATATTTTTAATTTTGGATATTAATTGGCTTTTATAAAATGAGGGAACGTCAAATTTTTTCATAATTTTTTTTAATTTAAAACGAAAATTAAAGAAATAAAATTCAACTTAAAAATTTTTTTATTCAGAAATTATTAAATAGCATTAAAAATAATATATCGAAACGAAGTTTTCGCATTACTGAAAATGAGTTTATAATGAAAGGCGTTAGCTTTATTACGTTTTTAGCTTTATGAAGAAATAAAATATTATCTCCAATTTAAATTTTACGGTTTATTATTTCTAATAATTCAGGTTAAAAGTCGCGTAAAAACAACTTTTTGAAAAATATATTATCGCTTTTATATTAAAACTACAGAATGTAAATAAATTGAAAATCTAATTAGCGACGTTTATTTGTTTATTTTTTAATATATATCTATCTTTTTTTTCAGATTTTAATTTTGACAAATCAACAAGCAAAAAGCCGTCGATACAGTTATTAAAAGCTTTGTCAATGCTGAAAGCAAAAATTTTAGCGCCGCCATAATCGACTAATTCAGAGTATTGTTTATATAAAACAGGCGGAGAGCAATTGTACATCTTTAAATACTTTTTTAATATTTTATAATCTTCTTTATAATTATCTCCATTAAATATCTCCTCAAGGGCGTTTTTTGTTTTATTAGAAATTAAAAAAGGGTCGTAAGGTTGAATGTCAAATTCTTTAGAGCTAAACCATTTTTCGTAATAATAAACTATCATATCTTTAGCTTCTTCAGGATAAGACGCGCTGATTGATACTGCTCCCATTAAATATTTATATTTCGGGTTTGACGCTAAAAAAGCTCCTATGCCTTGCCATAAATTATCTAAAGCCGAAGTGTTCCAATATTTTTGTTGTACAAAACTTCTGCCAAGCTCAATTGAACACGAGAGAATTTCTTCGACGAATTTATTTTCAAATTTATAAAGCGAAGAGCAATATAAGCCGCTAATGCCTATTGAATTTAATACTTCGTCGCATTTTACAATTCTATAAGAGCCAACGATTTCAAGATTTGCATCGTCCCAAAGAACAATATGACTATAATATCTGTCGTATTTATCTTGATCTAATCTTTTCCCAGTTCCTTCTCCAACTTTTCTGAAGGTAACTTCGCGAAGTCGGGCGATTTCTGTTAAAATATTTTCATATTTATCTCCTTCGATAACAAAAATTTTTTTTCCGTCGTATGTTTCTCCTAAAAGAGTAGATGAATATAAGTCATTTTTTATTAATTTTCGATCAATGGGATGGATGATGTTTTTTTCAGTCTGAAAAATTCCTTTTTTGCCTTTGCCGATTCTGTATAAGTGTTTTCTAAGAACTTTTGAAAAGTGATTATCTTTTAAATTAGAATTTAAAGCTTTTGATGGAATAATATCTCCTATAACTAAATTTATTGTTTTATTAGCTTGTTTAAACAATTCTCGAGGCAAAAGCAGGGTAGATAAATTGTCATGAATGAATGAAACAAAATAGAAAAGAGCGGAATTGCGAGCTTTTATATAAATTGGAAGTATTGGGGAATTTGTTTTTTTGGCTAAATAAATCGCTCCTTTTTTCCAATTATCGTCTTTTATAGTGAAGAAGTTTTTTAAGTAGGCTCTTGATACTTTTCCAGCTGGAAAAATTATGATCGCGTAATCGTTTTCAAGATATTCTAAAATTTTTTCAATATTTTCTTTTTGCGATTTGTCTGAAAAAATGTTATATGGCAATAAGAAATCGTTAATATTGTCAATTGCTTGAAGAACTTCGTTTGCAAGAATTTTTACGTCAGGTCTTACTTTTTTTACAAGTTTGATTAGAGCTAAAGCGTCGAGAGCTCCGAGAGGATGATTTGCGACAATTACGACTTTTCCTTCGACGGGAATTTTTTGAATGTCTTTTTCGGAAATTGAATATGAAAAGTTTAGATGTTCAAACAATGCGTCGATGAAAAATTCGTTTTTTGAATCGGAGTGTTCTTCAAAGAAAGAGTTGATTTTGTTTATTCTTAAAATTTTATTTAAAAAAGGCAAAGTAAAATTTTTGTTTAAAAAACTTTGTTGATTCAATTTAGGCGAATATTTTGATAAAATTTCATTTAAGTTAATTTTTTTCATAAATATTGATATTTTATTTCAAAGATGTAAATTTTAAACCAATTATTCCAGCCAAAATTAAGCCAGTAAAAAAAATTCTTTTTAAGTCAAAAGAGCTTTTTAACCAAATGAATTCAATTAAAGCGCCGCCTGCGATTGCTAATCCCATCCAGATTGCATAAGCGAAACTCATAGAAAAGCGCGTCATTGCTTTTGAAAGAAAGAAAGCCGCGAAAAAACCGCATATAGCGTAAGAAATAAGAGGATAGGTTTTAGAAAAACCGTCTGTTAATTTTAAACTGTACATCCACCCAATCTCAAAAAGACTGGCTAGTAAAAGATAAATCCAATATGTCATAGTTTGTATAATAAATTTTTTAATTAATTAAGAAACATAACTCGTTAAAATATCAAATTTAAACAATTAATTAGATTACGATCTAAATTATGATCGCGATATATTTTAAGACTGCAATAATTATTTTCAGCGTCTTTATAACCTTTTTATAAAAATATTACGCATTGACAGATTGAGAGTATTTTGCTTTTCTTAATCTTTTCATCGGCGCAATTTCGCTTTCATAAACTTTTTTTATACCGTCGCCAAGCGATTTTTCAATATCGCGAATGTTAGAGACTAATCTATACATGCCCATAATTTCAACTGACGCCGCTTGATCGGAACCCCACATCGCTCTATCTAAAGTGATATGTCGTTCTACAAAATTGGCTCCAAGAGCTACAGCAGCCCAAGTTGGAGATAAGCCTACTTCGTGACCGGAATAGCCAATTGGGCATTTGGGGAACATTTCTCTGTACGTTTTAATTAAGTTTAAATTTAATTCTTCTAATTTGCAAGGATAAGCTGAAGTAGAATGAGCGATAAGCAAATTATCTTCGCCTAAAATTTGAACGGCTCTTTTTATCTCTTCTAAAGTCGACATTCCTGTAGAAAGAATTAACGGCTTGTTTAAAGATTTAAGTTTTAATAATAATTCTTCGTCTGTTAAAGAAGCGGAAGCTATTTTATAAATCGGAGGGTTAAAGTTTTCAATAAAATCTACTGCTTCAACATCCCAACAAGAAGCGAACCAATGAATCCCTTTTTCTTTGCAGTATCTGTCAATTTCAGCATATTCTTCTAAAGAAAATTCCATTTTTCTACGATATTCAATGTAAGTCATTTTTCCCCACGGAGTGTCTCTTTCTAAATTCCATTGATCTAAAGGCACGCAAAGTTCGGGCGTTCGTTTTTGAAATTTTACGGCGTCGCATCCGGCGAATACTGCTCCGTCGATTAACTTTTTAGCAAGTTCAATAGAGCCATTGTGATTTATTCCGATTTCGGCGATAATATAAACTGGCTCGCCGTCGCCAATATGTTTGTTCAAAACTTTAATTTTGTTTCTCATTTTGTTTCCCTTTTATTTTTTTTTGTTTGCTTCGATTAAAATTTCGGCAAATTCTCTAAAAGCTCCATTTCCGCCTTTTGCTTCGCAAACATAATCTACGTTTTTAATAATTTCATAAAAGGAATCTGATGGGCAGGCGCTTAAGCCAATTATTTTAATCGCTTCTAAATCGTTAACATCGTCGCCTATATAAGCGATTTCTTCAAGTTTTAATTTTTTTTCTTCGGCAAATTTTTCGATGAATTCTTTTTTTTCTTTTACGCCTAAGAAAGCATTTTCGATTTTTAATTTAATGGCTCTTTGAGTAACAATAGAAGAATTTTCTCTAGTTAAAAAAATAGTTTCGATACCAGCTAATTGTCTCAATCTTTCAATTCCCATCCCGTCTTTTAAAGAAAATTTTTTTAGTTCTTCGCCGCTTGCCGAATAATAAACGCAACCGTCTGTTAAAACTCCGTCGACATCAGAAATTAGAATTTTAATTTTTTTTGCTTTTGCGGCAATTTTTTTTGAAAGTTTAATTTTTTTTACCACGCGGTAAATCCTCCATCTATTATGAGATTTGCTCCTGTCATATAAGAAGCTCCATCGGAAGCCAAAAAAATCAAAGCTGATTTGTAATCTTCTTTATTTGCCATTCTGCCGAGCATTGTTTTCGCCGAATATTTTTTTACGAATGTTTCATTTTGGTTGTTATATACGCCGCCTGGAGAAAGACAAACGCATCTAACATTTTGTTTGCCCCAATAAGACGCAATGTATTTTGTCAGAGCTATTACAGCCGCTTTTGTAACGCTATATGCGGGCGGTTTAAAAAAAAGTTGTTTGCCATTTTCGTCGACATATAAACTTTGGTCAGGAGCCGTTATCCCATATGTCGAAGCTATATTGATTATAACTCCGCCTCCAGATTTAGCCATTTGAGATCCGATAATTTGAGAGCACAAGAATACGCCTGTTAAATTAACATCGATTGATTTTTGCCAGAGCTCTAATGGATAATTTTCTAATTTTGAATTTTCGAGCGCGGCTTTTGGGCTTTCAAACATATCGTTTATTGCGGCATTGTTGACTAAAATATCAATTTTGCCATATTTTGCTATTCCTATATTTAATGCGGAGATTATAGAATCTTTTGAAGTTACATCCAACTCGATTGGCAGTGAATCGGAGCTAATTTCGCTCGATAATTTTTTACAAGCGTCAAGATTCAAGTCGGCTATAATTACATTAGCTCCAGCCTCTGATAGAGCTTTGCAATGTTCCCGCCCGAGAAGGCCTGTCGCGCCTGTTACTATTGCCGTTTTTCCTTTTAAAGAAAATATGTTCATATTTTTAAAGTTTAATTTTTAATCGCTGGTTTAGTGTTAAAATTCCCTACTTTTCTAAAAACAGGACCAATAGGTTCTCCGAGGATTCTGTATTTTAATTGATTTTTTTCGATAGCGTCTTTAAGCAAATAAAAAATTTCTTCGTATGCTTCAAGAATATAATGGATCTCCTCTATAGTATGAGAATATGATATATTATGAAATCCGTTCCAAAGAATTCTTTTTCTAATTAATTCTTGTTGAACGTAACTTTTAACAAGCAAAGGATTTTGTTCAGGGAAGGAAAAAGCGATCATCGAGCGCGAGTCGTAACCAAAACATTTAATATTATTTGATAAACCTAATTTATCGGCGATAGCGTTTGCGCCATCTTTTAATAATCGTCCTTTTTGTTTTAAATCGGAAATAACATCGTTTTGTATCATTTCAAGTATTGTCGCTTTAGCGGCGGCTAACGATAAAGCTTCGCCTCCAAATGTTGTATAAAAGAATACTTCCTTTTCAAATAATTTCATAATTTCTTTTCTTCCAGTCAAAATTGAAATTGGCATTCCATTGGCGACAGCTTTAGAGAAACAAGCAAGATCGGCGTCGACTTTATAAAATTCTTGAGCTCCGCCGAGCGCAATTCTAAAACCTGTCCACATTTCATCAAAGATTAACAAAGAACCATTTTTATGGCATGCTTCTTTTAATTCTTGTAGAAAGTTATTTTTAGGTTCTTCAAAAACAGTCGGCTCCAAAACAACGCAAGCTACATCTTCGTCTAATGAATTTATTACAGAATTTATATCGTTATAATTGATTGTCCATGTTAAATTTTTAATTTCCTCGGGAATACCGGCATCCCTATCGGTTGTAGCAATATACCAATCGTGCCAGCCGTGATAACCGCAACATAAAACTTTATTTCTTTTAGTATAAGCTCTGGCGACTCTAACAGCAGCGCTTACGACATCGGCTCCTGTTTTGCTATATTTAACCATTTCAGCATTCGGAATTATTTGGCGAATAAGTTCGGCGACTTCAACTTCAAGCGGATGCGGCATCGAAAAAGTGATTCCATCTTCAAGTTGTTTTTTAATAGCTTCGTCTACGGCGGGATATGAGTAACCTAAAGATAATGGTCCTATTCCCATATTTAAATCGATATACTCATTGCCGTCGACATCCCACACTCGAGAACCTTTCCCTTTGGCTAAAAAAATTGGAGCAACTCCAAAGACATGTTGCTGCGGTCCTTTAGCCAATGTTTGAGTTTGAGATGGGATTAAATTTTTTGCTCTTTCGTATAAGTTCATCGATTGTTTTATAACCGGATAATTGTTTGCGTTTAATTCTTCAAACATAATTTGCCTCCATAAATTTTATATTATTTTTTTTCGAAGCTTGATGTTCGTTAAATTCTAAAATTCTATCGACAATAAAATCTCCAGTAAGTTTTTCGTATTTTAAAGCTTCTTCCAACAAAGCAGGTTTAAACCATTTATTTTGAAAAGATATTTGAAATATATTGCAAGCGATTCTTTTAGCGGCGAGAAGTTCTGCAATAATCGAATACAATCCTCCAATCGAAAAATGATCTTCGACTACAACTATCAGCTTAGAATTTAAAGCCGCTTCGATTATCAAATTTTCATCAATTGGTTTTAATGTTCTAATATTTGCAAGCATTACAGATAAACCAATAGTTCTTAATTTCTTTGCGGCTTTATATGCTTCGTTAAATAAAGCTCCATAAGAAAAAATTGCGAGATCGTTTCCATTAAAAATTAATTCCCCTTTTCCTATTTCAAATTTTTGTCTATTATCAATCAGAGACGGAAGATTTATATATCGTATATACCAGGGCGATTTATCTTCAATGATTTTATCCAATCCAAGTATTAAATCTTGTTCGTCTGAGGGAGCGAAAATTCTCATATTTGGAATGACGCGCATCAATGAAATATCTTCAATTGCTTGATGGGTTGGACCGTTAGCTTCGGATAGAATGCCAGCAAAACTTCCAACTAATTTGACATTAGCGTTTGAAATTCCAATATCTGTTCGAATAAATTCAAAAGCTCTCATAGTCAAGAATGCGGCGAGAGCATGAGCAATGCATACGTTTCCTCTTAAAGCTAAACCAACAGAAGCTCCAACCATCGTTTGCTCCATTATGCCAAAATCTATAAATCTATCGGGAATTATATTTGGCAGATTTCTTATTGCCGCTCTATTCTCAGCGGTAAGAATCAAAAGATTGTCTTTGGCAGCTGCAAGTTCGAGTAATTTTTGTTCGTAATTCATTTTATCTCGCAATAATTGTTTCAGATTGAATTGTTGCTATATAGTCGTTTTCTAATTCTAATAAGAGTTGATTGACTTCATCGTTTGTAAATTTACAAAACCATCTATCAGCTCTTTCTTCAATGCTTGGCAAACCTTTGCCGCGTTTTGTTCGAGCTATTATTGCGAAAGGTTTTTCGAAGCTTTTGTTATTGTCGACAAACTCAAATGCTTGGCGCAATTCGTCAAAAGAGTGCCCGTTAATTTCTTGAGTTAAAATTCCGAAGGCTTCAAATTTTTGCTTTAAAGGCTCCAACTGGATAAGTTCTTCGGTTCTTTTGTTTGCTTGGAAAAAATTACGGTCAATAACAAAAATTAAATTGTTTAATTTTGCCGTTGAGGCAAAAAGGAAGGCTTCCCAAACGGAGCCTTCGTTCAATTCGCCATCGCCCAATATTACTATGATTTTATTCTTTGCGTTCTTTTTTTTGCAATCTAAGGCTACGCCAATTGCAACAGAAGCCAAATGTCCTAAAGAGCCGCTATGAAATTCTACGCCTGGAATATTAGTATTTGGATGCCAGTATAAATAATCTTCTGTGGACAAATGATTGTTTAATCTTTCTTTAGAAATAAATCCAAGTTCTGCAAAAATTGAATAAAGAGCGGGGACGTCGTGTCCTTTAGATAAAAACAAATAATCTCTATCTGGTGATTTTAGATTATTTAAGTTGACATTTAAATATTCGCAATAAAGAAATGTTAAAATGTCTACGCAGGATAACGACGCTCCCAAAAAGCATCCCCCGCCAGCTGACATTTTAATACAACTTTTTCTAGCTGATAAAGCAATTTTGTTTAATTTTGAATTTTTTTCTTCGTTTTTCATAAGTTTTATTTTTTTATGGATACATTTTTGTCATATTTGGCTCAATAGTTTTTAGCTGACCAATGTAATGTCTATACCAATTGACGCCAGCAAGATGAGAATTTAAATTAAAAATATCTTTTCTCTTTTCAACTAATTCAAGAATGTCATAAATGCCAAAAGACTGTTTTATAGGATATAAGTTTTCATATACGGCTTTTATAAATAGATAATCTTCATAATAATCTAAAGTCCAACGGTGATAAGTCGAATAATCTAGATTTGCGTCCCATTTAACATTCCCAATTGAAAATAAATCTGGGTTTTCCCAGATGTATGGTGTTGTATGTTCTCGCTCAAAATCTTTAGTTGCGTTTTTCCACGCAGTTTCTAAAGCTGAGAACTTCATTATCTCAACATCGTTACCATCGGGATATGAGGCTGGATGTAGATTGCTGACATAATCGTATTTCGGATAAGATTCGATAAAATAATTGTAAACGTTGTCAACGACTGCTGGGTCTATTAAAGGACAATCTGAAGGGATTTTAGCGACAGCATCGGCTTTGTATTCCAGCGAGCATTTATAATGTCTATCAAGAAGATCATTTAAACTCCCGCGGTAAAAATCGATATTTTCGTTTTTACACAATTCGACAATTGCATCATCTTCAGGAGAAATAGATGTTGCGACAATAATTTTATCTATAAATTTTGATCGCTTTAATCTTTCTATCATTAAAGATAAAATTGGTCTTTCTAAAACGGGCAACAATACTTTGCCTGGCAATCGGCTAGAAGAAACTCGAGCTTGTACGATAGTGGCAATTTTTATTTGTTTCATATACTATTCTTGTTAATAGTTAGCTTGAGCTTGTAATTGAGCGCCGATAAATGAATTACTTTCTTCAAGGTTAATAAGCTTTCGAGCTTCAGTTGCGATATTTTTAGCGCTTGTTCCGCCATTTTGAATTGGGAGCAATTTTTTTAATTCATTGATATCAAATTCGCTATAAACTTCTTTGCCTAAAGCTAATCCGAGGTAAACTACAGAAGAAAATCTTGTGATTAAAACGTCGCAATTAGCTATCATCGGATAAATATCTTCTTTCCAAAAAACTAAAGATCCGGGAGCGAACTTCTCGATTTCTTTTACGGCTCTTTCATATTTTTCGTTCGGATGAAGTTTAAATATTAATTGCCTCCCATTTGCAATTTTTAAGGCTTTTTGAATAAATTTTTTTCTATTTTCATATTTGAAAGTTTCTCTTGAGTCAGATGTGGCGACTAAAACAAAATTTTTATATGGGAAATTATTATTTAAGTATTTTTCGCAATCGTCGAAGTTTGGTATTCCCGTGACTTTTATTTTTTCAGGTTTTACGCCTTTTTTGATAAATAATTCTCTATAACCTTCGCTTGCCACGCAAAAGATATCATATGCGTCGGACAGTCCCATTGCGGAAGTGCTTGCAAGCCATCGGGGTAGTTTAAGCGCTTTAACAAAATGATAAATTAAATTTTCAGGATCGGTCATTCCTTCCTGAACTAAAACTAATTTTTTATTTCTAATATTTTTTGGAACGATTAAATCAGCGCATGTGAAGACTAAATCGTAGTCGTTATTTTTACCCTGATAATCTATTTTGCAATTATGGCTCGATAAAAATTTTTCAGCGTCTTTTCTGAACTCGCCGCCTAAAATAGTAAAATCCAAAGCTCCGGTTTTTCTAACTAAATCTATAAATCCATCCGCATAATAGGGAGTAAAATAATTTTCGCAATCGGGAAAATATTGAGATATTTTATACATCATTTTAGTTTGATTTAGCGAGCCGCAGATATAAAGAATTTTTTTCATTATTTCCTATTTTTTTTAATCAAAGTTATATGTTGGCTTTTATGCTAATATTAAGCAAAGATTAAATAAAAGTTAAAATCGAGCGTTAAGCGCGAAGAAAAAAATTAAATAACGACGTTTTTTTATTATTTTTGGATTGAAAACAAATGCTCTTGTTAAAATAAAATTAACTAAATATTAAGCAAAGATTAAGAGAAAAGTTTGGCAAAGAAGAATATAAACTGTAATGTATCAAAGAACAATAATTATAAAATTAAATTAATAAAACTTTTACTTGCAAGTTGAGATGTACAAAATAAATTAATATATTGTTTCTAAAAAGTTTCAAGTAAATTATTAGACGTTATATTAATCGAGCGAAATATTTTTTTAAAAATATAAATTAATAAAAAAGGAGTTAATATGAGAGCGAATAATAATTTTAAATTATTTTATTTATCAAGCTTTTCTTTATTTTTTAATTTATCAAACTTTTATACTCAATCAGACAGCTTAAATAATTGGAAAATTAATGGAATATTAGGGACTACTTTTAGTCAAACATATTTATCGAATTAGGCGGCCGGAGGAGATAACTCATTATCTTTGAATTCAATTTTTAATTTTAACGCAAATTATAAAAAAGATAAAAAAGCGTGGGATAATTCTTTTTCTATCGGTTATGGAATATTAAAACAAGAAAAGGAAGGAAAATATAGAAAAACGGACGATAAAATTGAGGTTTCTTCTAAATACGGCTACGAAGCTTTTAACAAAGTTTATTATTCTGCTTTTGTAAGTTTTAAAACGCAAATGGCAAAAGGCTTTAAGTATCCAAATGATTCAATAAAAATATCGGATTTTTTAGCTCCAGCTTACATAGTTGGTTCGCTTGGCGGCGATTTTAAATTTAATTATCTTAGCGTTTTTTTTAGCCTTTGACATTTAAGTTAACTATAGTCAAAGATAGCTATTTATCGTCGATGGCGCTTTTGGGGTAAAAAAAGGGAAGAAAGACCAAAGAAGAATATGGCGGTTTTCTTAAGATTAATTTGAAAGTAGATAATTTTAACTTGGAATTTCTTGATAATGTGTCATTTAATTTAATCGCAGAATTCTTTTTTAATTATCGAAAAAATCCGGAAAATATCGACGTAAGTTTAGAAAATATAATAACATTTAAAGTAAATAAATATCTGTCCTTAAATTTTATTGCTCATTTAAAGTACGACGACGATATAATCTTTAAAATTAATGAAAATCAGGATGGAATAACAGACAAACAAGGTCCGAGAACTCAATTTAAAGAAATAATAGGAATCGGCGTCGGAATTAATTTTAATAATTCAACGACATTGTTTTTTAAAACAACAATTAAATTTTAAGTTTAAATTCGAATCTTAAGCTTAATTTGGATTTAACTGGCTTACCATATAAAAAGCCTGGTTTAAATGGAGTCGCTTTGATAGCTTCAATAACAGACTCTTCGCAGCCGAAACCTAAACGTTTTAAAATTTCGATTTTATCAACTTTTCCTTCTTCGTTAATAAAGACTAAGAGATAAACTTTGCCTTCAATTCTAGCTTTTTTTGCTTTATCGGGATAAACGATTTTTTCATAAATGCTTTTTATCCCGCCGATTGGCTGGGGCAACTCGTCGGGCAATTCTATATATTTGTCATCTTCTTCTCCGTCTAAAGTGAGACTATTTGTAGATTTTACCGACGAGGGTCCAATAATAAAAATTACAATTAAAATTAGGCGAAATAACTTGCTCATAACTTGTTTGATGTTTTGTTATGAGCAAGTTAAGAAGTTAATATTAAGCCAAAGCTAAAAGAATATTAAAAAAAAATTAAACTTATATGTTTAAATTTTTAAAGAAATCAAAATATTTGGCGAGATAAAAAATCGCGATTTTATAAATAATCCATGATGCTAATGGAACATACAAAATAGCTTTTTTTCGCTGGCTGTTTGATAATATTGAAAAACCTAATCCCATTACGATTAATTGCCAAATGTAAACCGGATCTATTATATTTAATATAAGTCCGTATATAGTATTTTTATCGATGTTCAAAATAGAAGCTAATGATAAGGACAAAAGTACATCTTCGCGTATTAAAGAAGCTATAAAAACAGCTAACGAGTAAATTGCATAAATGTAATAAGATAAGCCGTAGGCAATCATCGTCGAGCGATATGAATTGGAATAACCAAAAAAAAGTTTTAGAATTACGTAGTAAAAAGTTGCGACTATAAAAAAGAAAATAAAAAAGTTTACAGTAATTGCTCCAATCGTTATGACAAGATTCAACGGCGAATCAAAATAATTTCTAATTTTTTCAATTTGCTCTTCAGCCTGTTCTTGAGTAAGCTTACCTTCTTCAATCATTTTTTGAAAATTAGAGGATACTTGTTGAATTTGTTTTTCAACAATAATGGTTTTAATTACTGGATTGGAATAATAAACAATATAAGCTAAAATTGTAAGCATTATCGATAGAAGCAAAGGAAGAAACCAATCGCTATTTTTTAACGGGAATGAAGACACATTGGCATATACTAAACTCGGCTCGTAAAAAATGCCCGCAAATTTGTCGGATAACGAATATTCAATTTTTTCTTCTTCAAAACTTTGATTTGCGTCGATCATTTCGACTCCACTTTAAATTTTTGAATTAAAAAATTATTTGTTAATATAATAAAAAAAACGAAAAACATAATCAAAAGCAAACTTCCTTCTATTCCAAAATATCCTCCATTTAAAGCTAAGCTTGTTTTCTTTAAGTTTATCTTTATTAACGAGAAATCGCAAAAATAGCCGCTTACAGGAAATCCAAAAATTGAACCTTGAAAAAAGTTCCAAGAGAAATGAAATGAAATGCAAAATGACAATGATTTGATCTTTAAAGTCCACATTCCCAAGAAGACGCCAGCTAAAAAAATGTTTGCGAATGAAATTAATGAAAAATCTGGATTAAAAAAATGAGCTAATGAAAAAATAAATCCTGAAGCTATTGAAGATAGAGCGATTTTGAGATCTTCATTTATTTTTTTATCCTTAATACTATGATAAATGTTGAAATTTATATATCCTCTAAAAATTAATTCTTCTGAGATAGATAGCATTAAAAAAATAGCGGCTTCTGCTAACAACTGATTAATATCAAATCTTATAAATTGTATCTCTGTTAAATTAAAAATAATATTTATCGCAAAGAATAAAGCTGAAATTATAAATGGCAAACCGAATCCAATAGTAAATATTGTGAAATTTATGCTTCTATTAGTAAAAATTATACCATATTCCGAGAAATTTTTTTTATCTATTAATTTAACGGCTATAAAAAAAGTTGATACGGAAGATAAAAGAAGAATAAAATTATTAATTATTTTAGAAATGCCAATTAAAAGTATTTCGCTTATCAAGAAAAAATAGAAGTAGTTGACGGAAAAAAACAAAAAAATAAATAACGATAATTTTAAGACGAATGAAAATTTGAAGCTCTTATAGTCAATGATAAAATCTTTTATTATTTTCATTGAATCTAAAAAAATTATGCGATATTTTAAAAATAGTTAAAATTCTTTACGGTTATGAGAATTCCAGAAGATAAAATTGAAGAAATAAGACAACAAGCCAACTTAGAAGATATAATCGGGGAATTTGTAAGATTAAAAAAAAGCGGCAAAAATTATTTGGGACTTTGTCCTTTTCATCCTGAAAAAACGCCATCGTTTTCAGTAAGTCCTGAAAAGCAGATTTTTTATTGTTTTGGATGCGGCAAAGGAGGCAATGTTTTTAATTTTTTAATGGCGATAAAAAATATTTCCTATATCGAAGCGGTAAAAGAAGTAGCGGATCGCGTTGGAATTGATTTAACCTCTTTTAAGAAAAAAGATAATAATGATGATCGAAAAGAAGTTTACTATAAAATTAATGAAATTGCAGCCGATTATTTTTTCTCTTGTTTAAAGAACATTTCTGTTTCTAAAGAAGCCATCGATTATTTGAAAAAGCGGGGCTTGACAAGAGATTCAATTCTAAGCTTTAAAATTGGATTTAATCCAGACGAGTGGGAAAGTTTAACAAAATATTTGATGGGAAAAAATATAGATTTAAAAATAGCTTTAAAATTAGGTTTGGTTGGCCTATCAAAAGAAGGGCGATATTATGACAAATTTAAAGGAAGAATAATTTTCCCGATTAGAAATACTGCTGGAAAGATCGTCGGTTTTGGAGCGAGAATTTTAAAGACCGAAGCTAATGTCGCAAAATATATAAACTCTCCAGAATCTCCTGTTTATCAAAAAAAATCTATTTTATTTGGATTATACAATTCCAAGGAAGAAATCAGAAATAAAGGTTTTGCGATTATTGTAGAAGGCTATATGGATGCGATTTCTTTGTTTCAAAACGGCATAAAGAATGTTGTCGCCGCAAGCGGAACCGCATTCTCTGAAGAGCAAGCAAAACTATTGTCTAAATATGCTAAAGAAGCTATATTATTGTTCGATGCCGACGAAGCTGGATATAAAGCTGCCTTAAGAACATCGCAAATACTATATGCTACGGATTTTAACGTAAAAATTGCGGTTTTGCCTGAAAAAAAAGATCCCGACGAATTTATTCTTCAGTATGGAAAAAATAATTTTGAAGAAATTCTCAAAAATGCTCAAAATTTCATAGAATTTTCATATAACTTAAAGATTAGAAACCTCGATGATAGGCATAATCCAGAATATTATGCAAAAGCTGTAAAGGAGACTGTTGAAATAATTTCATATATCCCAGATCAGATAAAAAGAGAAGCATATATAAAACTTCTGTCAGAAAAATATTCAATATCAGAACAAGCTTTAATATTAGAATTAAACAAAAATAAAAGCAAAAACGAAAATATTATTCCCTATCAAAAAAAAGATGAAATAATTCCAAAAAAACTTTCTAAATTCGAAAAAAAAATTTATTTATACGAGAAAGAATTTATTAAATTGCTCTTTTCGGGAAAAAAAGAAATCGCCGATTATATTTTTTCGGAAGTAAATTCTGAAGATTTTTCAAACGAAAAATTATTTAAATTATTTGAAATAATTCAAGAAGTTTACTATCAAAAAAACGAATTTAACGCCGCAGTAATTATAGATGTTATCGAAGACGAAGAATTAAAAAAATTTGCAATCTCTACGGCGCTAGAATTAGAAAATAAAAGCGAAATCTGGAATGAATTAGCAAACATTGACGACGAGAAATTACAAGAACAAAAACTAAAGCTTGCTAAAGATTTAATTGCAAAATTTAAATTAGTTAGATTGCAAAACGAAATACAAAATTTAAATGAAATATTCGCGCAAACATATGATGAAAATCAAAAAGTTGAAATTTTAAATCAAATTACAAAGCTTCAACAAGAGAGATTGGAATTGCAAAGAATCGAGGAAAAAAAATGAAAGACTCTTTTTTATATGAAATAAATTATAGAGTTTGGCATCGCAAAAAATATGGCGTCAATTCAAATAAAAAAATTTCAGATATTCCCGATGAATTTATCGACAATTTGAAATCTTTTGGAATTGACTTTCTGTGGCTGATGGGCGTATGGAAAACAAATTTAAATTCCGTTAAGAAATATTGTTTTGAGCAAAATTTAGTTCACTCATATCAACGAACATTAAAAGCTTTCACTCCCGAAGACGTAGTTGGCTCGCCTTATGCGATCGAGGAATATGTATTAAATCCAGAATTTGGAGACGAGAGCAATTTGCTTGAACTTAAGGAAAAATTAAATAGGAATGGAATAAAATTAATTTTAGATTTTGTTCCAAACCACTTTGCCGCGGAAACAAAATTAATTGAAAGATATCCAGAAATTTTTCTCGAAGTTGGAGAAGAAATTTTTTTAAAAGACAGTTATACGTTTTTTTCTCCAGAAGCGACGCCAAAAAAATATTTTGCTCACGGTCGAGATCCTTTTTATCCGCCTTGGCTTGATACAATTCAAGTAAATTTTTTTTCAAAACAAGCTCGAGAATATTTAATCGATATATTAAAAAAATTATCGACATTATGCGACGGCGTAAGATGCGATATGGCAATGCTGGCTTTAAATAATGTATTTTACAATACGTGGGGATCTGCAATTAAAAATACAAATTCTTTCAGCATTCAAAGAGAATTTTGGGAAGAAGCGATAGAAAAAATAAAAAGAATTAATTCAGATTTTATTTTTATAGGGGAAGTTTATTGGAATTTGGAATACGATTTGCAAAAATTAGGCTTTGATTATACTTACGATAAAAGACTTTACGATAGACTCAAATTTTCAGACGCGACTAATATAAACGCTCATTTAAAAGCCGATAAAGAATATCAAAAGAAATTAGTTAGATTTATTGAAAATCACGATGAAGAAAGAGCAATGCGAGTTTTCGGCAAAGATAAATCTTTTGCGGCCGCCGTTATTATTGGCGCTTTGCCTGGTATGAAATTGTTTTACGACGGTCAATTCGAAGGCAAAACCGTCAAATTGCCAGTTCAATTAATTCGCGAGCCAATAGAACAAGAAAATAAAAAAACTTTAGAGTTCTATTATAATCTTTTAAATATTTATAAAGATCCCTTATTTAAAGATGGAGAATGGAAATTAATAGAAGCGGAGCCTTCATGGCATAACAATTTTACCTATAAGAATTTTATCGCATGCCAAAGAACTTACAAAAATAAAAATGCTTTGATAATTACAAATTACTCCGATATTCAATCGCAATGCAGAGTAAAATTAAACTTATACAATTATGGGGAAGCTATAGAACTTAACGACGTTTTAAATAAAGTGAAATATTTGCGATCAGTCGAAGAAATACATCATATTGGTTTGTATGTGGAATTGAAACCTTTCTCATCGCATATATTTATTTATTAAAAAATTTTTTGTTAATTAACTAAAATTCATTATTTATTATTCAATAATAAATCAGGAGCCAATTATGGAATATTACGAGCTTCACCCGCAAAATCCTCAAATTAGATTCATTAAAAAAGCCGTCGAAGTATTAAGAGAAGGCGGCGTAATTATTTATCCCACTGACACAGTTTATGGAATCGGATGCGATATATTTAATAAACAAGCTTTAGAAAGAGTTTTTTCGATCAAGCAAGAAACTGATACAAAACTTTATAGTTTTATTTGTCCAGATCTTAAAGATATTTCAAAATATGCAAAAGTATCTGATTATGCCTATAAAATAATGAAAAAGCTTTTGCCAGGTCCTTATACTTTTGTTTTGCCAGCCGCAAAAGAAGTTCCTAAAAAACTATGGACAAAAAGACAAACTGTCGGCATTAGAATACCTGACAATTTAGTCGCTTTAACTTTAGTTAAAGAACTAGGAAACCCTATAATTAGCACTTCTGCAACAAATAGAAAAGGCGAAATTTTATACGATCCGTTAGAAATTAAAATTCAATTTGAAAATCAAGTAGATTTAATGTTGGCTAGCGGAGTTTTAGCTAATAAACCAAGCACTGTTGTAGATTTAAGCGGAGATGAACCTGAAATTATAAGAGTAGGAGCAGGCGATATATCAATTTTTGAAAAGTAAAAAAGGGGCTTTTTAATCAGCCCCTTATGCTTTTTTTATTCTACCTTTTTTGCATTCTAATATTTGATATTATTGCTTCTTGTTCAACTCTTAAAATGTCCATTGTCTTATTTGAATATGACTTATTATCTTTGAAAAATGTTATAAAATAAAAATAGATTTTTTCACTCGGCATATTGGTTGTGACCAAAACAGTTGAATTGTTGGCATTTCGTCTTAACTCTCTCATAACTAATTTATTATATCCAGCTGGAGCATTAATTTGATAGTATGTGGTATCAATATCAACATAACCAGGATATGGAGTGTCAACGCATACCGTATAGCCATTGGCGGTAAAATTTCTATCTGTATAAAAATAATTAACTAGAAAGTCAGGTTCTCTTTCTGGAGCAATTAGATTTGTAATAAACACATATCCAGGCAAAATAGTGTCGTTTCTTTTCATTCCAAAAAACACTGTATTGCCTTTAGCCTCTAAAGGGGAAAAAGAACCGTATAATCTACAATTTCCGCCTAAATCATCATTAAACCCAGTTAATGCTGCTGTTGGCGGCGTTGATAAAGTTAAACTAAATGTGCTATCGGCTTTTATTGGGGCCTCTCCAAGCATAAATGGATTATTTTCGCTTCCCATATAAGCGAAAATTTTAAAATTTTGTCCTTTAGGAAGTATTAGAAATTTTCCGCTTACGATATTGCTTGTTACACCGCCGCCCTTATCATTTTCGTCTTCAGAGCAGCCAAAATATAGAAGTCCCAAAATTAACGCGCTAAAGATTGAGATTATTGATGATTTCATTAAAACCTCCTTTTTGAAATTTTTATATAGACAAAATTAACGTCAATAAAAGCGCCATTTATAAAATCGTTTTTTTAGAGTTTTTTAATATTAATTTTTGTTTGTATATTTAAAAATAGAGCATTTTTGAATATAATTTTATACACTATCTAACTTAAACAAATTAATGATAAAAGAATGTTTATCTTATGTTAAGTTACATTAATATTGATTATAGCATTTGACGTAAACTATTTTCTAATAAGGGAATAACAATAATTTTTAATATGAAAAAACGAGCAGAAGCCCGTTTAAAATTATGCTACTATTGCAGCAATACAAGCTGTATTAACTATATCGTCTACAGAGCAACCGCGACTCAAATCAAAAAAAGGTTTAGCTAAACCTTGACTTATCGGTCCAACCGCTTGCGCGCCTCCTAATCTTTCCGCAATTTTATAACCAATGTTGCCAGCTTGTAAATCTGGAAAAATTAAAACATTTGCTCTTCCAGCGACTTTGCTCCCAGGCGCTTTTCTTTTTCCAATTGATTCGATTATAGCAGCGTCAAATTGCAATTCTCCGTCGATATTCAAATCGGGTCTTTTTTCCTGCGCTAATCGAGTGGCTTCTCTCACTTTATCGACTAATTCATGTTCAGCGCTTCCTTTCGTTGAAAAAGATAACATAGCGACATATGGTTCGTCGCCGACTAATTTTTTGTAATTATCCGCTGCGGAAATGGCTATATCAGCAAGTTGCTGCGCGTTTGGATTTGGATTAACAGCGCAATCTGCAAAAGAATAAATTTTATCTGAGAATACCATCAGAAAGAAACTTGATACGATAGATATTCCTTCGGCGGTTCCAACACATTGAATTGAAGCTCTCATCACGTCTGCTGTTGTAGCAATAGAACCGCAAACTCCGCCGTCAGCCATACCTTCTTTCACCATCATTGCTCCAAAGAAAATATCTCTTTTGATCGTATTTCGAGCTTCTTCGATAGAAATTTCTTTCCCCCGCTTTTTTCGCATATTATAAAAAATGTTGGTAAAATCGCTAAGTTTGTCAGATTTTTCTGGGTCGATTATTCTTATTCCTTGCAAATTAACCCCAAGCGCTGCCGCTTCTTTTCGAATTTTTTCTTCGTTTCCCAATGTAATAACATTTGCAATATTTTCTTTTGTTAAAATTTCCGCGGCTTTTAAAACTCTTTCATCGTGAGATTCTGGCAATACTATTGTTCTCTTTTTTTTCGAGGCATTTTCTCTTAAGCTTTTAATAAAATTTTGGGTTGACATAAATTGCTCCTAAAAATTTTGAATTTATTTATTCCAAAAATTAAATTTCGATAAATCGGGCAGATATTTTCTTTCTCTTCTTAGTTCATAATTATAAATTATTCTGCCAATTTCTTGCATAAAGGGATATGCGATTTCTTCGTATTCATATTTGTCGTCGTTAAATACTTGATTGTCGTTTGTATATATAACAGCCGCTAAAAAAAACTCTATTTTCTTCTCATAATCTATTATATAAGCCATATCTAAAGTATATCCGTAAGCGTTGCCTACTTTGTTAAATATCCGAATTGATTCTTTTATAGTATCGGTTGTGTTGCCAAACATAAAAAATTTACAGTAACCGTCAAAATATTTTTTGTAAGGCTCATATTTAGGATAATCGCTTTCTCGAGGATACATTGACATATATTTATATAAAAATTGATAATCGTCAATTGATAAATTGAAACGCATTTCTTTTTCGAAAATTTCCGGAAATATAACAATTTGCAAAATTTTATATAAAGAAGGCAATGATATATAATTAAGTTTAGAAAAATCAAATCTGTCTTCTATTAATTTGTTGTCTTTTACATAACCTTTTCCTTTTTTATTATTAGGGGCATTATTGCTTAAATCTTTATCCCAGATTCGTTCAGGCTCTTCGTATAATATATTTCCATTGTTGTCAATAAATTTAAATGGATTTGTTATTAAATTAGAGTTTGTCTTGTTGGGCGATGAAAAAAAACGATGAGCGATTCGAGCTTCAATAAAACCTCTTTTCCATAGTTCTTCATTAATATATTGAGCTCCGCAAAATTCAAATAAACGATTATATGCGTCGTTGTCGCTAACAAGAAATATTTTTTTTATGTATTGAGCAATTGATGGTTTGCCATTTTCAGAAGTAGTATCTATATAAGCGGATGGATGTCCCACAGATGATTCTTCAAAAATTATAGTTGTATTTTTATCGATATGGAAACCTTTTGCTTTTAGCTCGTTAATTTTTTGCAAACTTAAAACTGCGGCGATAAGCTTAACTACGCTTGCCGGATAAAAATAATTATCGTTAACGTTAAAATAGTAGTCCTTTAATATGGGAAAGTTATTTTGATTTCTATCTATTTTTCCATATATAATTTGCAATTCATATTTGTCTTTATTATTTAAAACTGAATCGACAAGAGCATTTTTGCCTCTAATTATTTCTTCTAATGTTAAATTAGTTTGACGATCTGTTTGCTTCGAGCTGTTAAAACAGCCAAATAATAATAACGCAAATAATATGGCTATATAATTTTTCATGTCGCTTTAAAATATTTATTTCCGGCTAAATGATTTAAATAAATATTATACGCATTTGAGTCAAAAAGAACAAACTTAATTTCTTCAAGAGACATTTCATTTTGATATTTTTCTATAAAATCAGTCGAAGCTTTAATTGCTATTTTACAAGCTTTTTCTAAAGGGTAACCGTAAGCTCCGCAACTAATAGCGGGAAATGCAATTGACTTTAAATTATACTGTCGAGCTAATTCTAATGAATTCCAATATGCAGAATATAATAACTCATCTTCGTTATTGTTTCCGCCTCTCCAGATAGGTCCAACAGCATGTATTACATATTTTGCCTGCAATTTATAACCTTTAGTTATCTTTGCATAACCTGTTTTACAACCGTTTAGCGTTTTACATTCCTCGAGCAATTCTGGACCTGCTGCTCTATGTATTGCTCCATCTACGCCTCCGCCGCCAAGCAATGTAGTATTTGCCGCATTTACGATTGCTTCTGTTTTTTCTTTTGTTATATCTCCTAAAGCAGCTGTTAAAAATACATTTCTCATAATTATTTACAATTTAAAATATCAAAATAAAATATCAATTTTTTCGTTGATATTCAATATGAAATGATTATATTTTAGAAAAAAAATATGTTTTCAAAGGAAATCCAAGCTGTTAATTATTTAAAACGACTAAATATTAGACCAACTCCAATAAGATTAGAAATAATACAAATCTTCTTAAAAGAAAATAAAGCTATTGGCTATAACGCGATTAAAGAAAAGATAAAAAAGACAAAAGATAAAGTAACAATCTATAGAACTATAGCTCTTTTTTTAGAAAAAGGAATTCTCCATAAAGTCAATGACGGGGAAAGAGAATGCAAATACGCCTTGCGCTTTTTCAGCGAAGAAAATGAGAAGACTAATGATCATTTGCATTTTAAATGCGAAAAATGTTCAAAAATAATTTGCATAGAAGAGGCTACAATTAAGATTGAAAATTTTCCAGAAAAATATAAATTGTTGAAATTAAATATATTCGCCAAAGGCATTTGCGATGATTGTTTGGAAAAAAATAATGCCAAGATTTCTTTTTGAGGAAGTAGTTTAATGTTAATCTTTCAATTATTAATGAAAAGAACAAAATTCTTTTTTTATATTTTATAGATTTTGAGCTTATAATTAAAATTATAAGCTTTTATTTTAATATTTCATTTACAAAGATTCAAATCAAATTATATATTATAGCATAAAAAAAAGAAACAATAACTTTAAGGAAAAAAAAAGAAATATTGAAAATAAAAACGGCAACTTTAAGTTGCCGTTTCAATGAATTGATTTAGGGTTATTTTATATAAACCATTTTTTTAGTTAATGTAAAATTAGAACTTATAAGTTTATAAAAATAAATTCCGCTGCCGAAAGCGTTCATGTTTAAGCGGTAAAATCCGTTTGCTTTATCAGTTTCAGATAATTTTATATGAATAATTTCTCTTCCTAACTGATCGTAAACGACTAGATTTGCGTCAGCTTCAATAGGAACGCTAAAATTAATTGTCGTATATCCGTTGAATGGATTCGGATAATTTTGTTCTAATTTATAACTCAAATTTTGACGCTTGTCGTTTTCTACGGAAACTAAACTGCTAAGCGGGCGTTTCCAAATGCCGGTGGATTGGGAACCTATATATATATCTGAATTTGTAATATGGATAGTATATATATATTGAGACATAGGAATATTGTCTGTAATGTTTGACCAGGATCCTCCTTTATCATTAGAGTAAAAGATGCCAAAACCGTTTGAAACGAAAATCAAATCTTTATTAATATAAACGCAAGTATTGACTTTATAATTAAAAAATTGATTGACGAATTCTGTCCAATTATTGCCGTTGTTAGTAGAAATATAAAGGCTTTGATTTGTAGCTAAAATTATCAAACTATCTTTTGAATCAATGTCATTAATTATTTCGCTGGAGTCAAAAAATAAATCATTCCAAATGTTTATCCAATCAATTCCGCCGTTTGTAGAAAGTAATAATTTATTTTGGTTAGCAACTTTTTCATGTATATATAAATTTGAATTGTTTTTTGATGACAATAATTGATAAATTGTTCCAGCGCTTGTATAAACAGTGTTCCAATCTGTTCCATCGTTGGTTGTTTTATAAATTTTATTTAATCTCAATTGAAATAAACCATACATATTCATAGTCATTCCGTTTAAATATCCGCCAAAAGATTGATCTATCTTTGTCCAGTTTTTCCCATTGTCGGTTGTTTTGTAAATTCCATCGTAAGGATCTCCTGCCAGAACAGTAGTTTTTCCTGTAAATATACTATATTTGAAACATATATATTTGGGGAAGAACAATTTATCCAAAGGCCCTATTTTAGTTGATACGCCGGTTGAGAGGTTGTAAGAGTGGATTCCATTAGTATTAGTTCCAATATACATTGTGTTAGTAAAGTGATTAGAAGTTATAGTTTGAGTAATAGAATTTGAAATGCCTTTGTTGATTTCCTCCCAATTTCCTTCTATATTAGTAGTTCTATAGATACCGCATCCTTTATAAAGTATATAAAAGTAATTTCCAAATTTTTTTATTTTATTAATAGAAATTTTTGAGTTGTTTGGCAGTCCAGTTAAATTTAATGAAATTATACTCCATGTCGTCCCATTGTTTGTAGATTTATAGATAGTTGAATTATCTGTTACCGCGTAAACAACAGATGACACAGTCTCAATAAAATCAGTTACTTTTGAATTATTAAGCAAATTTACAAATGACCAATTTGTTCCATTATTATCTGAATATTGTATTTTCCCAAGATCGCCTAGTAAGAAACGTCCATTAGACAGTTTTATGATTGGAGCTGGCTCGCTTTTATTGACTCCGGTACTGATTGTCCAGTTTGCTCCATTGTCAGTTGATTTATATATAATACTATCTTTAGTTTGAGCAAACATCACATTATTAAAGTATCGGACAGATAAAGCGGTTTTATTGCTTATTCCTTTTGTTTTTTCTATCCATGTCGAACCATTATCTGAGCTGATAAAAATGCCATTTGAAGTAGCTGCGTATAAAGTTGTTCCTTGTAGAAATACATATGAATATTCTAAATAATTGAATGTTCCAGTTAGTCCTGAGCTGATTATTTCCCAGTTTTCGCCGCTGTTTGTAGATTTTTAAATTGTATTGTTTGTAGCGATATAAATAGTTGAAAAAATACTTAAAGTATTTTTTATATTTACAATAGGGCTTCAGGAAGTATATTGGATATCTTTTTTAATCCAATCTTTTTCTCAATTTGAGCTTATGTAAATTCCTTCTTGCGTTCCTAAAACTAATGAGGAATCCTTAAAATTAACAAGATCATTAGCAAATGAGCCATACGGAGCATTAATTCTTGTCAATTGCGATAAAATATAAGAATTAAGAAATAAAAAAATAACTAAAAATAAGATAATTGAGAAACGATGAATAAATCCCTCCTTTAATTGTCTTTTTTATTGAGGCTTAGTTAGGTCAATAAATGCGCCAGTATATAATAGACAAAAATAATATTTAAATAAAGTAATTGTATGTAATAATATTCAACTCTATTTTATAAAATAAACAGATTTTTTAATAAAAAAAGTCGTTTATGTTTAAGGTAAAATAAAATCCTTTTATTAAATTAAAAATTAAAAAAAATTTTTATGGAAATAGGAACCGACGCGTTTAAAGCTGCTTCAATTATACAAAACGGCGGCCTTGTCGCTTTTCCAACAGAAACAGTTTACGGGTTAGGAGCCAACGCTTTAAATTCATTAGCCTGCGCAAGAATTTTTGAAGAAAAACAAAGGCCAACTTTTGATCCTTTGATTATACACATTTATCAAATAGAACAATTATATAAAATCTTTGAATCTCCAATTCCCGATACAGTTTTTGAATTGGCATTAAACTTTTGGCCTGGTCCCCTTACTATTGTTTATAAAAAAATGCGCGCAATTCCAGATATAGTAACAGCTGGTCTGCAAACTGTAGCTGTAAGAATGCCTTCAAATTCTACTGCAATGACCTTGCTCGAAATTTCAAATGTTCCCATAGCGGCTCCAAGCGCTAATAAATTCGGTTCGTTAAGTCCGACAAAACCAGAACATGTTTTAAAACAAAATTTTAATATAGATTATTTATTATTAGGTGAAAATCCTACCAAAGGAATCGAATCTACGATATTGCTCATTGAAGAAAACGAATGTTTCTTATTGAGACCAGGAGCTGTAGCTGTAGAAGAGATAAATAAAATAAGAAATGTTAGAATGGATTTGTTAAATCAAAAAAATAATAGCCCTTCAATATTAGCTCCTGGGAGATTGAAATATCATTACTCGCCAAAAAAAGCGACATTTTTATATAAAGAAGAAGTATCAATACCTTCAAACTCGGCATTAATCGCTCACAAAAAAAAGTTATTCGATAATCGATTTAAAAAAATTTTATATACCTCAGAAAATGAAAATCTGATAGAAATAGCGGCAAATTTGTTTGATAAGATGCATATTTTAGAAGACGATAACGAGGTTGAAAATATTTTCATTGAACCCGTAAAGCCTGAGGGTTTAGGTCTTGCAATTATGGATAGAATTTCAAAAGCTTGCGCAAAATATTCAAGTTAAAAAAATTTTCTTTTTTCAAAAAAATTAGTTATAATTACATAACAGGGGATAAATAGTAGGGATTTATGAAAGGGAAAATATTTTTTGTTTTTATTCTTTCGCTTTTTTTAATATCGTGCGAAAAGGCTCCTTCAAAGAGAGAAATTGAAGCGGAATTTGAAAAAATTAATTTGAATTTAAAGAAACATCTCGGCGAAGATGTTTCAATTAAAAACTTTAAAATTGTAAGCGAGGGATATATAAACGATAACAAAAATTTATATTGCGTTAAATATCAATTCGAAATTGATACTACAATAAATGAACTTATACCGAAAAAAATAAACGCTGAACTTTACTTTTTCTATTCTGAAGGAGAATGGATTTGTTATAATAATTCAGCCGACGTTATAGGAATATTGGTGCTACAAAAAGTTCTTTAAGATAAAAACCGCCCTAAGGCGGCTACTTAAATTAAAACATTAAACTCTTTTTATTTTTCTTAGCATAATCCAAAGCAAGAGCGCTTGCGATAAATATGGAAGAATAAGTGCCTATTAAAATTCCAAAGAATAAAGTAAATGCAAAAGTTCTTAAAACTTCTCCTCCAAATATCAACAATATAATAACGGTGATTAAAGTTGTAAGCGATGTTAAAATTGTTCTATTCATTGTTCTATTAATGGCGTTATTCATAACAATTTCTGGAGCTAAAGTTTTGTGTATTTTCAAATATTCTCTTATTCTATCGAATACGACAACGGTATCGTTAATAGAATAACCTACCAAAGTTAAAAAAGCTGCGATAACAGTAAGATTGATCTCTAAATTTAATCCTGGGAATACGCCATAAAATAATGAAAACAAACCAAGCGTAATAATGACATCGTGGAACAAGGCAACAACTGCTCCAATTGCAAAAATGAATTTAAATCTGAAGCCTAAGTAAACTAAAATTACTATAAGAGAGAATAAAATCGCAAAAAAAGCGTCTCTTTTTAATTCTTCTCCAATTTTAGGCCCTACCATTTCTTCTTTTAATACTGTAAATTTATTGTCTGGAACTTGTTCCATCAATTGTTCTTTAATCCACTCGGCTATACCAATTCTAACGGAAATGGTTTTTTCAGTTTCGTCTTCAAAATAATTAGTGACCTGAAAACCTTTGCTTGTTAAAATCTCAGTCGCTAATCGGGTGTCGCTAACGTTTGAAAAAGAAATTATCAAAGTTGAAAAGGTAGTATCAATTGGCTCAAATGGAATATCTTTTATATATGAGAGAATTTTTTCTTTCAAAAGGCTAGCTGATTTTTGCGATAAACTTAACTCGTCTGTTCTTAATAAAACGCCAGTTTCTCCTCCAAATGTTTTTAATTCAATTTTTCCGACCTCCCATTTTTTGGAAAGTTCTCTAAGTTCGGATATTTTTATTGGTTTTTCAAAATCGAAAGCTATTTCCAAGCCGCCTTTGAAATCGATTCCATATTCAAAGCCTCTGATAATGAAGCTAATTATGCTTAAAATTATAAACAAAGATGAAACGATATATGCAATTTTTCTTTTTCCTAAAAAATTGATATTTAGATTGTCAAATAGTCTCATTTTATTTTTCTCCCAATAATTTTCATCCAATAGATATTTTATTTGTTTTTTCAACTGACAAACTTAAAATTACGCGAGTTATCACTAAAGCAGAGAATAAGCTTGCAATAATTCCTATCATTAACGTCAAAGCAAAACCTTGAATAGGTCCGCTGCCAAATTGATATAAGATTATTCCTGTAAAGAAAGTAGTTATATTTGAATCAAAGATTGCTGAATATGAATTTAAGTAACCGCTTTCGATAGCAGTTTTGACGGATTTTCCTGTTTTTAATTCTTCTCTGATTCTTTCAAAAATAAGAATATTTGCGTCAACCGCCATACCAATGGTTAAAATAATTCCTGCTATGCCAGGCATAGTTAAAGTGCCTTGAAATCCAGCTAAAATTGCTATAATAAATAAGACGGTAATAATCAATGTTGAAGCGCTAATAATTCCAGCTTTTTGATAATAAATCGAAATAAATAAAGCTACCAATAAAAAACCAAGTATCAAAGAAGTGGCCCCTTTGGAAATTGAATCTTGTCCTAAAGATGGACCTACAGTTCTTTCTTCAATGATATCTACTGGCGCTGGCAATGCCCCAGCTTTCAATACTATTTGTAAAAGCTTAGCTTCGTCAAGGTCTTTCATTCCAGTAATTTGAGAATTTCCAGTTGGGATTTTAGCTTTTATAGTTGGAGCGGAATAAACAACTCCGTCAAGCACAATAGCGCATCTTTTTTCAATATTAGATCCCGTTATTCGCGCCCATTCTCTTGCTCCTTCAGAATTCATTTGCATAGTTACAATAGGCGAGGATGTTTGCGGATCAATATTTGCTTGAGCGTCTACTATAACGCCGCCTGTTAGTTCTGGTTCTTTATTTACTAAATAAAGCCCATAAAATCCATAACCGTCTTGATAAAATTCTGGCTTAGCGCTTAGCAAAAACTCTAAATTATTTGGAATTACGTTTTGAACTTCTGGTCTTTTTAAATAATTAAGTAAAATATCTCTTTGATCTTCGCGAACATAAGTCAAGCCTCGAGGATCTTGCAAACTTGCTATTCTAGCCACGCTAAAAAAAGGATGTCTTTTTTTAATTTCTTCTTCGCTTGCGTTTTCGTATAATTTTGTCGTGTCTTGTGGATCGCGATTTGCCAGAATTTCATCTATTCTATTCATTATTGGTATGCTTACATCTGCGTCTTTAACTATTTTAAATTCCAATAAAGCGCTTCCTTGCAATAATTGTTTTGCTTCTTCTTCTTTAGCTATGCCGGGCAGTTCGACTACTATTCTTCGAGAACCTTGTTTTTGAATGCTTGGCTCGGAAACTCCGTATTTATCGACTCTGTTTCGAATAATTTCCATAGCTCTCGTAACGGCGTCTTCGGTTTGTTTTTTTAATCTCGAAGCTATTTCTTCGTCGGTTTCTCTTATAGAACCGTAATATTTGCTGAGTCTTACGCCTTTATCTTGGAAATATTTTACTAATACGTTAACTGCGTCGACATCGTTTTCAGAGGTGATTTTGGCTGTATGCTCTAAAGCTTCTCTTAAAAAGGCGTCGGGTTTGTTTGCCAATTTCTCAAGCAATTTTAATACATTAACTTCCATAACCACATACATGCCGCCTTGCAAATCTAATCCTAACTTTAATCGCTTTGTTCGATTTCTTTTGTAATTTTCGTCGGTTTTAAGGGAATCCTCTTTAAGTTTCAATTTTAATTTTAATTCCGAAGCGCTAATTTCAGGATTTGCTTCTTTTAATTCGAGCTCGTATTTCTTAAGTTCTTCGGAAAATTGCTTAGTATACAAATAATCCCTAAAGGTGGGATATAATAGGTATACAAAAAAAAGAATTAGTAAAATTGATATTACGATTCTAAATCTGTACTGTTTCATATCGCTTCTTCTTTTTTATTTTTAATTAAAACTTGCAATATATATACATTCTTATATAAAGTCAATTTTCTATAAAGCCGTTTTTATAAGTTCTTTAAACGAAGAACATTTCAACAATTAGGCTTTTGTTTTGTAATTCGAGACTTTTTATTTGAGTTTATGATCTTTTGCAACTGTATTGTAAAAAATGCTTAAATCAAATTCTCTAAGATTATGTTTGAAATTTTTTCAATAATTCTTTTTCTGTCAAAATTTTGTATATATTCTTCAAGATTAATTTGTTTATTGACGATTTCAAAGAAATTTTGATTTTCATCGTTTCGATTAAAAACTTTTCCTTTGCCATATTTTTCTATCAACATTTCTGTTTCTTTATTTTCTTGCGTAAACGCTATAATTTGATTGCCAGTTCGTAAATATTCAAACAACTTTCCAGGCGTATGTCGCGGTTCGTAATCGCATAACAATAAATAATCGGCATTTATCATCTCTTTTAACGCTTCTTTATATGGAAGAAGTCCTAGATATTCAATGCAATTTGTCAACTTATTTTCTTCTAAAGATTTTTTTATTTTTTCTCCGACAGTGCCGGTAAATTTAATTTTAATTTTTTCGCCTTCGTCTATTTTTTTTCGAATTGCTTTCCATAGAACTTCTGGATTTTGAAAATCAAAAAAATTTCCGGCATGTAAAATTACTTTTTCATCTTTGTCAGTTTTTTTTAAATTGTTTAAATTTTCAAATTCAATCTCGTCGTATCCCCAATAAATATGTTCAGATTTGTTTTGCAAAAATGGATATTTTTGAATATAACTTTCTTTAATGCTTTCGTTAATAAAAATTGCCTTTTTAGCTTTTTCCAGAACTTTTTTTTCCAAATGCCGATCGATTTTTTCAGAAAATTTGGATCTTTTAATTTTTTGATAATAAAAAATATCAGCCCAAGGATCAATAAGAATAGGAAAATGAGGCAATTGACTTTCATAAGCAAGCAAATAACCTATAATATGACAAGTATGCGGAGGACCGATTGAAATTATCGCGTCGATATTTTCTTTTCGTATTATTTTTTTTCCGCTATAGAATGCGAACGGTATCCAACTTGCTCTTGCGTCAGGTATAAAAAAATTCATTCGAATTTTCAAAGCGATGTTTTTGATAAATTTTTTTTCTTCGAACGATATTGTTTCAGATGGCGATAGATCTTCATCTTTTTTTTTTCCAATAAGAAAACGATATACGCCGAAAGGTTCAAAGCTTAAACTTCTATAAACGGTTATGTTCTTTTCAAAATCTTTAAGCAGACTTTCATCTTTAGCGGCAAATCCTTCTTTTTTTACAGTTAAAATCACTGGATATAAACCGAAACTTGGAAAATATTTAGCCATTCTCATAGGCAGGTGGGCCGTAGCTTTTCCAGACGGCGGCCAATAATATGAAATGATTAAAACTTTTTTTATGTTCTCTTTTTTTCCCATTTATTTTTATAATGTTTTTTTATTCTTTTAATTATATTTATTAACCTAAAACTTTAAATATAAAAAAATTGACAAGAATATGCATAAATTAGTTTTTTGGACTTTTTTTCTTTCAAGTTTGTTCTTTTCTCAACAATTATCGGGTTTAAAGATTGGGCGATTAAAATATAAAGGCGGTTCAGATTGGTATAATGATCCTTCTTCCGAAATTAATTTACTGAAGTATATTTCTGAAAATAATTTGATAAAAACAAATCCTGTTTACGAATTCGTCGACATTTCTTCTCCAGATATTTTCAATTATCCAATTCTTTTTTTAACAGGTCACGGAAATATTTTTTTTGACGACGACGACGCAAGAAATTTGCGAAATTATCTTCTTGCCGGCGGTTTTCTTTATGTGGACGACGATTATGGTTTAGACAAAGCCTTTAGAAGAGAAATAAAAAAAGTTTTACCAGACATAGAGTTAGTTGAGCTTCCTTTCGATTATGGTCTTTATAACTGTTGGGCTCATTTTCCATATGGTCCGCCTAAAATACACGAACACGATAATAAACCGCCTCAAGGTTTTGGAATTTTTATCGGAGATAGGCTTGCAGTTTATTATACTTACGAAAGCAATCCGTCAGATGGATGGGCAGATGCAGAGGTTCATAAGAATCCGCCGGAGACTCGAGAAAAAGCCTTAAAATTTGGAGCTAATTTAATAATTTGGGTATTATCGCAATGAAAAGAAACGATAATTTACAATTTCTACTAAAGAAAACAAAAAAATTTTTAATTATTGAGACTGCAACAAAGTCTTTGAAAACTTTCTTATTAGGGCTTTCAATTTTATTATTTAGCGTTTTTATATTTGCTTTTATTGAAGTTTTAGCATATTTCAATCCAAATTTAAAATCGATTTTATTTTTTGTTTTAGCCGGTTTATTTTTGATTTTATTTTTTGTTTCAGCTATTCCCTTAGGAATTGCTCTCTTGCAGGATATAACTAAACAATACATTAAGCCTTCAGAAAAACTTGGCGAAATTTATGGTTTGAAAGATCAGTTAAAAAATATTTTAAGCGTTTTTGTAAGCAAATCGGATATTTTTTATTCTCAAGAATTGAGTCTTGCCGAATTAAACAGAATCGCGGATATAATTCGCTCAAAAAAAATTAATTTTTTCAAAGAAACGCTTTTGAAAAATCTGGCAAAAACTTTTTATATTTTTTCTTTGTTCGTTTTGATAACTGTTATAAGCGTATTTGCAAGCGATGAAATTTCGAATGCATATTATCGACTGTATAATTACGATAAAAGATTTGACAAGCTAAAAAAATATCAAATCGAAATTTTCCCTGGAGACGTTGAAATTCTAAAAGGTAAAGACTTAGCAATAAGCGGAAGAATCTATGGAGCTAAACCACAAAACGTCTATTTGAATTTCAAATCAATGGATAAGATCGATTATCAAAAAATAAAAATCAATTTATCCGATAGTTTAAAGTTTCAATACGAAATAAAAAATATTAATTATTCAATATTTTATTATCTTGAAATAGACGACGAGTCTACCAGAGAGTATAAAGCTATTTTAATATATCCCCCATCGATAACTCGTTTAATAATTCGAAGCGAGCCCCCAATGTATTCAAAATTGCCCAAGCAAGAATTTATTGACAACGGAAATTTTTCTGCCTTGATTGGAGCAAGAATCTTTTTTGAAATAGAGGCAAATAATTTATTGCGGAAAGCGGAAATAATTAGCGAGAACCAATCGATCGCGTTAAATTTAAAAGATAAAAAGGCGGTAGGTTCGTTTGTTTTATCGAAAGATTTTGAATATTATTTTAAATTGACAGACATTAAAGGAAACGAAAACGAAACTAAAGTCGATTACAAAATTTCCGCGATTGTAGACTATCCGCCGCTTGTTGAAATATTATCCCCAGGAAAAGATCAAATTCTTGGCGGCGACGATAGATTGCCAATGCTTATAAAAATTGCCGATGATTTTGGGTTCTCAAAATTAATTTTGAATTATCGAATAGCTTTTTCAAAATACGAAGCTCCGCAAAAAAATTTTTCGTCGACGAATATTTCTTTTCCTTCAAATTTAATAGAAGCTATTATTCCATACATATGGAATTTATCGCCGCTTGCATTGGGGGAAAACGATATAGTAGAATATTATTTGACGGTATACGACAACGATAATATCAACGGTCCGAAAAGTTCGAAAACTTCTATTTATAAATTGCGCGTTCCATCTTTTGACGAATTATATGCCGAAGTCGAAACTAAACAAAAAGCTATCGAAAAGGAATTGATAAAGACATATGAGGAGATCCAAAATTTAAAAAAAGAAATTGAAGAGATTGAAAAAAAATTAAAGAAAGACTCAAAAGAAATAAGCTGGGAAGAAAAAAATAAAATAGAGTCGGCGACAAAAAAATTTCAAGAGCTTTCTAAAAAAGCCGAAGAATTGGCAAAAAATTTAAAAGAAACGGAAAATCAAATGCGAGAAAACAATATGCTCTCGCAGGAGACATTGCAGAAGTATCTCGAGCTGCAAAAACTGATGGAAGAATTTACAAGCGAAGAATTAAGAAAAGCGTTTGAAAGATTAAACGAAGCTTTGGCTAATATGGATCGACGACAAATTCAAGAAGCTATGAAAAATTTAAGTTTCAACGAGGAACAATTTAGAGCAAGTCTTGAGCGAACAATAAATTTATTTAAAAGAATTCAAATCGAACAGAAAGCCGACGAGATTCTAAAACGAATTGAAAGAATAGAAAAAATGCAACAAGAAGCAAGCGGTTATGCGAATGAAAAAAAATTGGATGAAGCGGCAAAAATTCAAAATCAAATTACGAAAGAATTGGAAAATTTAGAAAAAGAAATGAATAAACTTAACGAAAGAATGACCGAGTTTGAAGATATGCCGTCTGAAGAGATGAAAAAATTTATGGAAGAATTTAAGCGACAACAAAATGACGAGCTCTCCCAAGAAGCGACAAAAGATTTGCAATCTGGCAATAAGCAAAAAGCCAACGATAAACAAAATCAAATATCGCAAAATTTAAAATCGGCTAAAGAGACTTTTCAACAATCCATTCAAGCGAATTTAAACAAAAATCAAATGCAAAATTTTTTAGCTTTGGCTAAAGCGTTAAATAATATTATTGAACTGTCTAAAGAGCAAGAAAAGATTAAAAACGAATCTTATAATCTTCATCCTTCTTCGCAAAAATTTCAAGAGTTAGCTCGCAAGCAAGTTGAACTAAGCGAAGCGTTGACAAAGCAAATGCAATCGATGGCGGAGCTATCTCAAAAGACTTTTATATTGACTCCCGAAATGGGGAAGGCTCTAGGCAAATCCAAAATGAATATGCAAGAAGCTATAAAAGGTTTTTCGGATAGAAATTGGAGCGCGGCGCATTCTTATGGTTTGAAAGCTATGATTTATTTAAATGAAGCCGCTAAATTAATTGACGACGCATTAGGTCAAATGGCTCAAGGGAGTCAAGGTCAAGGCTCTGGTATGTTTTCTTTTATGCGTCAATTGCAGAGTATATCTCAAAATCAGCTAAGTTTAAATAATGCCGCTCAGCAGTTAATGCAAAATGGCTCTTTATCGCCAGAAGCTCAAGCTCAATTAAGTCGTTTAGCTCAACAACAAGAAATAATTCGAAAGTCGTTGGAAGAATTACATAAAGAAAGCAGATCTGCGGGATACTCAAAAAAATTAACTCAAAATTTGGAAGATATCGCTCGCGAAATGCAGGAAATAGCTACTAAAATGAAATCGGGAATTTTAAACGACGAAATATTGCAAAAACAAGAGCGCATTTTTTCTCGATTGTTGGAAGCTCAAAGATCTATAAACGAACGCGATTATGAAGATGATAGGGAAGCTAAAACTGGAAAAGAATTTGTCAGAACTTCGCCTGGCAAATTGAATTTGGTAGGAGATGAGACTATCGGGATAAACGAAATTTATTTGCAAATTCTAAAAGAAGGATACAATAGAGATTATGAGGCGTTGATTAAGAAATATTTTAGAAGCTTTGAGAATAAAAAGTTAAAAGAAAAATAGAGTCTTTTTCTAGGACTCTATTATTTAATGTTAAAATTAAGCAATAGTTTTTCCTGTCTTTTCTTGATAGACCTTTATTAAAGTTTCCATCAAAACGTCGTTTTGAACAGGTTTTGTCAAAAATATGTCTACACCCGCATTATAAGCGTTGTCTTTATCTCTTTGAAAAGCGTGAGCTGATAATCCAACAATAGGTATATTTTTATATTTTTCCGATTGTCTTAATTCTCGCGTCAATTGTAAGCCGTCTTTTTTACCGCGCAAAGAAATATCCATTAAGATTATTTCAAAGTCTTGTTGATTTAATTTTTCATAAAAAGTTTCCTCAGAGTCGCATAAAGATACGTCGAATTTTCTTTTAAGAAAAATTTGTAAAAATTTCTGATTTTCAAAGTCGTCTTCAACTATTAATAATTTTGGCTTTTTTACTTCTTCTGCCATATTGGTTCCAGTGTTATTTATATTTGCTTTTTTAAAACACTATTATAATAAAAACTATTAATTTTGTCAAATTTTTTTGAGATGTTCAAAGTTTCTTATTTTTTGTGAAAAGAAAAGCTTGTTCAGTCATTACTTTTTTCTCTATAGTGGCGCTCTAAATTTTATTTATTTTATATATAGTTCTCTCTAAACTATCTATAATTTAATATATCGTAAGTTTAATTTTCTTGTATCTCTTAAATGTATTTATCAATAGGAAGTTTTATTTTCATTCTATTTTATATTGACTTACCAAAATAAATTATTAGGTTTTCTTTTTATATTATCTAATTTCTTAGAAATTTTACTTGCTATAGATCATTCTATGTAATTACTCAATATTATCCACCCAAGCAAACGTAGAATTATGTATCTGTATCATTCCGATTATAATACCTGAATTCTAATTCTTTTAAATAGTAAACAAAATTTTCTTTGCTTACGCCATGAAATTTTAATAATCTTTCTTTCACATAGCTCCAAAATCCTTCTATTCGATCAATATATGCCTTAGCATTTGAAAACTTAATGCTCTTATCAATCCTCTCATGATTGAATCCATATAAAACAATACTATCACAACTTTTAAATTTATTCGCATAAATGATGCTATCTCTTTTCGCTTTCTTAATGGTTTATTTTAATAAAGTTTCTGCTGAAAAGTGTTTGACAATTTCCACTTTGACTTTTCGTTCTTTTTACAAGATTCCAAATACAAGAATTTTATTTTTAGCTCCTCTTGCTCGATTCCGTTCCTTACTACCGCCAAAGTAGTTTTCATCCATTTCTATTTCCCCTGATAAAATCTGTTTCTGATTGCAAACATATTTATAGATATATTCTCTTATCTTTCCATGGATCTTATGCGTTGTATTATACGCTAAATTTTACTCTTATAAGCTTTTTTTAAGTGAATCTCTAATATAAATAATTTGATTGCTAGTACAAATTTAGAAAAAGGAATTTTTAAGTTTTCTAAAATGCTCCCTTTTCTTAAACTTCACTCCTTCCTACATGAATAACATTTATAAAAGTTTCTACTTACTTTACCTATATTCTTATTTCCACAATAAGGACAAGATACAAAATTTTTTTAAGATATCTTTGTCTATTAAAAAAATTTTGCTTTTTCTTCTGAAGATGCTATTTATATTAGTTTTACTAAATTCATTTTTCTCATCTTCATACTTTTATAGTAGAGGCGGAATATTTTAAGTAATTGTCTAAAGATAATATTTAATATATTGGAATTTTTTCGTAAAACTAAAGTTCCAATAATTTAATAATTTTTTGTGTCGCTCCAATGTTATTTACAACGAGAGAGCGAGATATTTCTGAAGCTCTTTTTCGAAAGTCTTCGTTGTCAATCAACTTTTTTAGAGTTTTGTATAGTTCTTTTTGATTTGCTGCTATAAAGCCTCCGCCTAAAGAGGCTAATTTTTCCGCTTCTTGAGATTTCTTAATTTTAGGCCCATAAATTACTGGCAAACCATAAGCGGCAGGCTCAAGCACATTATGAACATTATATTTAAAGCCTCCCCCGACAAAGGCAATATTTGCATATTTGTATAAAGTAAGAAGAATTCCAATCGAATCAATTATAATAATATTTTCATTTGTATAGTTAATCATTTGTGAAAATCTAATATGTCTTAAATTTGTTGGAATTTTTCTTTCAAGGTTTTCAAGATTTCTTTCCGTCGGTTCATGGGGAACTAATATAAAAAGCAGATTAGAATTATATTTAAAGAGTTTTACGATAACTGGAAGTAAAATATTTTCGTCCTCTTCCCATAAGCTTCCGGCTACGATAGTAAGTTTATCTTTAAAGATGCTTTCGTTAAAAAGTCTTATCTCTTTTGCGGATAAACTTTTCTTATATACTCTGTCAAATCGAGTGTCGCCAACTACATGCAATTTATGTTTATCGATTCCAAACTTTAAGAAATTATTTTTGTCTTCTTCGGATATAGTCAATATTTTATCGAATTGACTAAATATAAATTTATGAAATTGTTTAACGATTGGACGAAATCTTCTCGAGGTTGATTTCATAGTAGCATCGACGAGGAAAATTTTCGATTTGTTTTTTTTTAAAGCTAAAATTAAATTAGGCCATATATCGTATCTCATAAAAATAAAAACGTCTGGATTTAATGTTCTGACGAAAAGATTGGTTTGTCTAGGCATATCGAAAGGTATATAGCTTATGATATCAATATAAGTATAATTCCTATTATTTTTATATCCAGAAGGCGAAAAAAAAGTGGCCGCAATTAAATAGTCTTTTTTCGACGATTTCAATTCTTCGATAATAGGCTTTGCTTGTTCGAATTCTCCCATAGACGAAGCGTGAAAGCAAATAGCTTTCTTTTTTTGTTTTTGAGATGAGAGAATTAAAATTAAATTTTCAATTATTTTTTTTCTTCCTTTTATTCCATCTTTAATTTTCGAATCAAACAAAGATAGAACTTTCATTCCGAAGTATAGCAAAGGAGCTATAAAATACGAGTAAATAAAAAAAAGCGTTTTCATAATCTTTAAAAAGAATGCAAAATAATATTTAGATTTTTTTCCACAATATCCGGAGTTAAATCAATCATACATTTGAAATGTTTTTTGGGACATTTCTCTTTGCCGATTTGGGAGCAAGGGCGGCATTTTAAAGATTCGTTTTCTATTATTATATTTTTATTTTTATATGGGCTAAAGCCAAATTCTTTAACAGTCGAACCGAAAATTGCGACTACTGGAGTTTTAGTCGCGCAAGCTAAATGCATTAAGCCAGAGTCGTTGCTAACTAAAACTGTACAGCTCTTTAAATCTGCGGCAAGTTGTAAAAGATTATTTTCGCCGGATAAATTTATGGAATTCTTTAATTCGTCGTGAATTATATCGCAAATAGCTTTGTCGTCTTTTCCGCCTAAAAGTATTATCTTAAAGTTTTTGCTAATTAAAGATTTGCCTAATTGAATAAAATATTCAGGCGGCCATCGTTTTGTAAAATGACGAGCTCCGGGAGCGAAAGCTATATAGTTGCGCGATTTTTCTAAACGAGATTTAATGTTTTCGGGAATAAAAATTTCTAATCCTTCGGAGTCTAAATTTAAATCTGGCAAAACTTCGGCGTATTTGCGAGGAACTGACTTGTAGTCTTTTAAAAGGTTAATTTTAAATTTTACAAATAAAAACTTTGCAAAAACTCCGGATCGATATTTATATTTCTTTACATTCGAGCCTAAAGTAAGAAGGTTAGATATAAGGTTATTATGAAGATCGACAATAGCGTCGTATTTATTTTGAATAATTTCTTTTCTAAGAGATTGAAAATTATTGCCGTCGTATAAAAGCAAACGATTTAGGCGAGGATTATATTTAAAAACGTCTTCGTAATTTTTTTTCGTCAAAAAGTCGATTTGTAAATCAGTATATTGTTTCTTTAAAGAACGTATTATTGGAGTGGTCAATAAACAATCGCCTAACGAACTTAATCGTATTATTAACAATTTTTTTCTTAAAGTCATCTTCAATTAAAATAACTAAAAAAACAAAAATAATAAAAATTTTTGTATCTTGCTAAAATTCAAATATTTTTTTATAAAAAATCGGAAACAAAAAAGCGGATAAATTATGACAACTTCAAAAGAAATACGCGATCAATTTCTTACGTTTTTTAAAGAACGCGGTCATAGAATCGTTCCAAGTTCATCAGTTATTCCATATGACGATCCTACTCTTCTTTTTACTAACGCCGGAATGAATCAATTTAAAGACGTTTTTTTAGGCAAAGGAAGTCGCGATTATAAACGAGCGGCGAATACTCAAAAATGTATCAGAGTCAGCGGAAAGCATAACGATCTTGAAGAAGTCGGTTTTGATACTTATCATCATACATTTTTTGAAATGTTGGGGAATTGGTCTTTTGGCGACTATTACAAAAAAGAAGCGATCAAATGGGCGTGGGAATTATTGACAAAAGTCTGGGGACTGCCAAAAGAAAGATTATATGCAACAGTTTACAAAGACGACGATGAAGCGATGGAATTATGGAAAAAAGTTACGGATATTAAACATTCTCATATTCTGAAATTCGGAGAAAAAGAAAACTTTTGGGAAATGGGGGAAACCGGACCTTGCGGTCCTTGCTCTGAAATTCATATAAACTTAAGCCAGGATCCTGATAACTCAAGTTTGGTAAACGCTGGGACGCCTGAGTGTATAGAGATATGGAACTTAGTTTTTATTCAATATAACAGAGAAAACGACGGAACTTTGACAGAGCTTCCGGCAAAACATATCGATACAGGAATGGGTTTTGAAAGAATTACTGCTGTTTTGCAAGGGAAAAAATCAAATTATGATACTGACATATTTCAACCTATAATAAAAAAAATCGAACAAATATCCGGCTTTTCTTATGAGGAAGAAAAAAATCAAGCGCCGATGAGAGTTATTGCAGATCATATTAGAACTCTTTCTTTTGCGATTGCCGATGGAGCTTTGCCTTCAAATGAAGGAAGAGGATATGTTTTAAGAAGAATTTTAAGAAGGGCGGCTCGATTTGGCAGAAAATTAAATTTAAATGATGCTTTCTTATACAAGCTTGTCGAAGTATTGACAGAACAAATGTCTTACATTTTTCCAGAAATTAAGCTTCAAAAAGATTTAATAGAAAAAACATTAATGGCCGAAGAAAAAAGTTTTGCAAGCGCATTGGATCGCGGTATTGAATTGTTTGAAAAAATTGCCGCTAATGCTGCAAATTCAGATAGAATTATAAAAGGGAATGAAGCCTTTACGCTTTACGATACCTACGGTTTTCCTATCGACTTAACGTTGCTGATGGCAAAAGAAAAGAATCTTGTTGTCGATTTGCAAAAGTTTAATCTTCTATTGGAAGAACAAAAAAAACGAGCGCGCGAAGCATCGAAAAACAAATTTGCATCGTCAGTTGAAGTAATCAATTTAAATGAATTTTCAACCGATGGAGCAATAAATACTGAATTTGTCGGTTACGATTTTTTTGAAGTCGAAGCAAAAATTATAGCTGTTCAAAAGAAACTAGAATATATATATATAGCGTTAGATAAAACTCCGTTTTACGTAGAAGCAGGCGGACAGATAGACGATTTAGGGACGATTGAATACGAAGGCGAAGAATACGAAGTGATTGATGTCTCAAATGCTGGCGGAGCGATTATTCATATTGTCGCAAATCCGAATAATACAGATTTCGAGCTAGGCAAAATAGTAAAAGCAAAGATAGATAAGAAAAGAAGATTGAAAATAATGAGAAATCATTCGGCTACTCATTTGCTGCATGCCGCTTTAAGAAAATTTTTAGGGGGACATGTTCAGCAGGCTGGTTCTTATGTCGGACCGGATAGATTAAGATTTGATTTTAATCATATTTCAAAATTGACTGACGAAGAAATTAATAAAATAGAAAATTGGGTGAATGAAAAAATTTTAGAGGCGATACCCTTGACTCACTATAGAGAAATTGAATTTGAAAAAGCGAAGAAAATGGGAGCTTTAATGTTTTTCGGCGATAAATATGGCGATAAAGTAAATGTCGTTCAATTTGGCGAAGTAAGCGCCGAATTTTGCGGAGGTTCTCACGTAAGAAATACGAGCGAGATAGGAGCATTAAAAATTATTTCTGAAAGTTCAATTGCCGCTGGGGTTAGAAGAATCGAGGCGGTAACAGGAACAGGAATATTAGATTATGCGAAAAGTCTTGAAACTAAAATCATAAGTTTAGAAAGCAAAATAAACGAAGTTAATGATGAGCTAAGAAAGAAAGAAAAAGAATTGTCGTCATATGCAATTGAGAAAAAAATTAAAGAAATTGAAAAACTTATTGAGAAACCAACCCGATTTGAAAATATTAAAATTTGCAAGGGGATTATAGAAGCCGATAATGAAGAAATGTTAAAAGATTTAGCCTCGGTTTTAAGAGGAAAATTAGGAAGCGGAGTTGGTGTTTTAGCGAGCGTTATAGGAGAAAAAGTTTCAATAGCTTGCGTTGTAAGCGACGATTTGATTAAAGAAAAAAATCTTAGCGCGGGCAAAATAGCTGGAGAATTAGCTAAAAAAGTTGGCGGAGGCGGAGGCGGAAGGCCGACTCTTGCAACAGCTGGCGGAAAAGATACTTCCAAAATTAACGAAGTTATTAATTCAGTAGAAGCCGTTATTGAAAATTTTATCCTAGAAAAATGATAATACATTTAATTTGTTTTTTAAATGAAATAGCTTTATATTTTCTTTACAAAATCAATTCATTAGGAGGGATTAATGAAAAAATTAGGACTATTTATTTTTGCAATTATCTTTATTTCATATTCTTATGCTCAAGAAAGAAAATATGAAAGAAAGTCTATAACTTCCTTAGGTTCGGTTTTATATTTAAAAGTAAATCCGCCTTCCGATTTAACTGGCATAATAGCGAATCGATTTAAAGCTCATATTGAAATACCAAGATTTGATTATAATCAAATATCTGACGACGCCGTAAGAGAATTTGTTAAAAAAGCTAACGAAACAGATTTAAGTCCGCAAAGCATAGCAAAAGCTTTAGATGAAACAATAGTTCCAAAAATTGTCGAAGTAGTCGAATTTTACGCAGAAGAAAGAGCGAAAGGCAATCTAAAAGAAGAGCAATTAATTACAGCCGCAGTTGAAAAAATGAAAGGATCAGGTTTGACCGCCGACGATATTATTAAAGTTCTTAATTCAGCTTATATATACCTGCCAGTTGTTACTTTCTACGAAGAAACTACAACTGGCAATATTATAACAGCCCATATTAAAGGATTTATGATTTGGTATCAAATCAGAAGAAATCAACAGGGGAAATATAACGCAAGATTAATGACAAAATCTAACGAAATATTTACTGGAATTTCAAGCGCCACAAAAGACGACAAATATAGCTTAAAAAATAGGAAAGTTGACGGAACAACATATGCAAGACTTATGGCTGTGAACACCTGGGCAAAAAATCTGGCTGTTGAAATGAAAAAAATTCCAGAATTTATGTTGTCTGGCGAAATTAAAAATGTCGAAGGTTCTTATGTAGAAGCTACGCTTGGAACAAAAGAAGGATTAATTATAGACGAAGGATATGATATTGTAGAATTTGAAGAAGATTCTTATGGCAATCTTAAAAAAGTAAATGCCGGCTTTGTAAGAGCAAGCGTGATTGCTGATACTAGAAATAATCCGAATGCTGTTTCAAAGTTTAAAAAATATATTGGAAAAAACATAGAAAGAGGAATGCTTCTTGCGGAAAGACCAAGATTAGGAATAGATTTATTTTTAAGAGCAAAAAGATTTGATGCTAATTTGCCTTTAGATGATTGGTCAGGCATATTTGAAGAAGACATTAAAGGAGGAATTGGATTTGATATAGGCTTGCAGCTTAATCTTGCGAAATATATTAAAGCTTCTCAAACCTTTTTATATGTAGATTTTGGATATGGATTATTAAACGCAAAAGCTAACGAGACTTTTATAGATGAACTAAGTTCTGCGAGCGTAATTTCTATATATGGCGGATTAACTAAAAAATTCTGGGTATCGAGAATTAATTTGGAGCTTGGAGCTGGTTATGGATTTAATATGATAGATATAATGTATAAAAATCTTTCGAATGAAGAATATGAAGTTTCCGCTGGCTTATTAGGTTTTAGAGCCGACGCTAATTTAAGCTATTTGGCAAATCCAGATCTTACAATAGGTTTGCATTTAGCATATAAATCAACCAGCGATATAGACGAAGTAACTATTAAGAAGGACGGAAAAGAGATTAGCGGTTCTCCATTTTCTGTAACAACCAAATCAAACTTAACCGGACTTAGCATTGGATTGAATTTCACTTATGCTTTGCCTAGCTTATTCTTTGATCCTTTTGAAGCTATAACCTCAAAAGAAATAGAATATTAAAATTAAAGCGCCTCATTTTATGCGGCATTTTTTTTGTAAATATAAAAATATAATTTTAAAAATAAGAAAAAATATAAATTTTTTATTCTATTTTTATGAAATGTCCAAAAAATATAATATAAGGAGCTAAAAATGGCGCAAAAAAAAATTATTTTAATCGCAAATTTAATTTTGTTCTTTATTAGCTTTTCGTTTAGCTATTCGCAAGGAAATTTGCCAAAATCTCGCGAAGCAGTTTTTGTCGACGCTTACTCTCCAACTGAAGTGATAGTTAAAGCAAAAGGAATAGGCAAAGATGTCAACGCCGCCGAAAACGACGCAAAAAAAGCGGCCGTTTATTTTTTGCTTTATAATGCAACGGATCCAGTCTTGCAAACTCAAGCTGAAAAAAAAGCTTTTGCAAATATTGAAAATGATTTTTTTGACATAGCAAACATTAACAACTACATTGCCTACATGGCAAATGATATTTTATCGAGAGTAAAAGTTGGAAAAGAAATAAAGATTGAAAAAATGATAAGAGTAAATCGTCAAAAATTAAACGACGATTTAGCGGCAAAAGGAATTGTGGCTTCCAAAGAAGCTTTGGCTGCGGCTGTGGGCAATCCTTTTATTATGGTAATTCCCGAAGTTAAAAAAGGAGAAAATCCAATCAATATCTTACAATCAAATCCAAATGTCAAAAAAGGAGCGGAAGTAATCGAAGGTTATTTAACTGCTCGAAAGTATGAAGTTCAAGTTCCAGAAGCTTTAGATCAATTAAATGATTTAGTTAGCGCTCAAGTTGGAATTAAAGGAATTGAAGACGATCCAGCGTATGCTATAGCTTTGTCAATAGGTTCCGACGTTTATATTACATATAATGTGGCTGTAGAACAGGGTTCGATAGGAAAAAAGGCTGTCGTAGCCGCAAGAGCATACGAGACAACAACTGCAAGATTGCTTGGGACCGAAACAGGTTATAGTCCAGAAAGACCAAATGCTCCAGACGCCGCTTTGATCGAAGAAGCGATGAATTGGGCGATTGAGAAAGTATTGAGCAGAATAAACGCTTATTGGAAAGAGGATATTAATAACGGCCAGCAATATAAAGTAATTTTTAAAATAACTGGAAGTTTTGAAGATCCATACGAAGTTGCCGACATTGTCGACGATGTTTTAAAAGATGTAACTACTAAGAAAAAACAAAATATTGCAACTGAGCAAACTATAGATTATAATATCTGGCAAAATAAATTTGAAAATTCAAATCGATTTTTCAGAGAATTAAATAAAAAATTAGAAGCAAATAATGATTTTAAATCTTTGGGAGCAAAATTAAAAAGAATAAATGTCAATAGAAAATTAATCATAATAGGAATAGAAAATGCGAACTAAAATAATTTATATTACGGTTTTTATTTGGTCATTTGCCTCTATAGTTAAAGCTCAATTGCCGGATTGGGCTCAAAGCGGAACGCATAAAAAGTATCCCGCCGAAATGTATTGGACAGCCGTTGGTTTTGCGAGCGGACCAAACGCGTTGGAAAAAGCTCAAGGCAAAGCGCGATTTGGAGTCGCATCGCAAATTAAAGTTACCGTCAAAGGTAAAGTTGATTATGTTCAAACCGAAACTATAATCGGCAACGAAGGAATAATTGCAAGCGAGTTCAAAAGCGCAGTTGAATCTGTAGTCGACGAAATCGATTTAATTGGGCTCGAATTTCCCGAATCTTATATAAATCCTGTGGACAAAAGCGTGTATGTTTTTGCCGCGATTGAAAAACAACAATATATTACTGGATTAAAAGGAATTATAGACGAGGAAGTAAAAAAATTGGGAATAAAAATTCAAACTGCTAAGGATTTAGTCAACGCGGGAGATTTAGGACCAGCGATTAATAATTATTTGGAAGCGATGAATATAGCCCAGCCCTTGTATTCTAGGATAATATTATATAATTCTTTGGCGATTAAACCTTATGAATTAAATAAAGATTATATTTATGAAAATATCGACGCAGAATTGACAAAGTTATTGTCAAGGGTTTTTCTTAGAATTGTTAGCGGCAATAATCAACAAGGAGAAATTGGCAAAGCTCTTCCTAAACCTTTAGTATTGCAAGCTTTTGTTGGCGATCCTATGAAAGCAATTCCGCTTAAAGGGCTTACTATAACTTTTAAAGCTGGCAAAAATGTTTTAGAAAAAATTACTACAGATGTAGACGGCAGAGCGACTTTAAGATATATAGTAGCAGCCGAGGGAATAAGAGCTGGAGTTGGCGAAATAACTGCATTTATAGATTTAGGAAGGATTAATCCAAAATTAAAACAGCAAGTAGAAAAAAATACGACAGTAGTTTTTAATTTTAACGTCGAAGCAAGCAAAAAGATTTATGCAAAATTTGAAGTAACGGGAGAAGGTTCAAGCAGCTCGAAATTAAATTTGCAAAAGAAATTAGCTAAAGAATTAGAAAAAAATAACGTTGTAATCAATCAAACAAGCGGAGATTATTTAGTCCGCGCCGTAATTAATTCGACCGATGGTCAATCAGTTACTGGAATGAGCGGAGAGATGAAAGTGAAAAATGTTGAATTAGCGATTATTATAATTGAAATTGAGAGCAATAATGTAATAGCTACGATTAATTCTTCGGCTAAAGGAGTCGATAAAGATGGAAACAAAGCTTTAGAAAAAGGCATTGCCGCTTTGAAAATTCCAACAAAAGAATTGAACGAAGCCATTGGCAAATTAAGATAATATTAAGCGGAGACTACATCTCCGCTTTATTATATGTAATTTTTTTTATGACTCAATTATTTCTTTTTTATTTAATACTTTTTCTCATTCAAATTGGGCTTATATCATTTCTAAATCGTAATATCATAAATCGGTTTGATTTTCTTTTTCATAAATATATTGTGATATTTATTTTATTTTTTGGCGTTTTAATTCACGAAATATCTCACTGGATTGCTTGCAAATTATTAAGAATGCGAGTTATAAAATTTAGATTGTTTGAAAATTATGAAAACGGCGAATTTGGTTACGTACAGTTTGGTTATAATAAAGAAAATGTTATTCATAGGATTGGAACAATTGTTATTGGTATGGCGCCTTTAACTCTTATTCTTCCGATAATTGCTATTATTTTGAATTATATATTAAAAATTGATCTGAGAGAAACTGAAGATAAATTGTCAAAGCTTTTCCAAATTTACTTTGATAAAAAAAATGACTTAATTGAATTTAGTCGATATATTATATTATTGTTTTTGAGTTTTTTTGAAAAATTTTTTAAGAAAATAATTGAGTTTTATAATAGTAATAATTTTGTTTTAACGATTGTTGTTATATATTTTCTGACAAGTTTAAGCTTAAATTTTCTTTCATCTAAATCTGATTTTAAAGCCGCTTCGATAGGATTTATATTTATTTTAATTTTAGCGACAGTCTCAATATTATTTTTTGATTTGATTAGAAAAGGGGTCTTTGTAGAATATATAATTACAATTAACAGAAATTATTTCAGTTATTGTAAAACTATTATTTATGTTAATATTTATAAATACATTGATTTACTTAATAACAGGATTGTTAGTTTATATAAAAAAATTATATCGCGATAAATTATTCCCAAATTTTAACGACAAATTCTCCTTTTGAAGTTGCCCAGCCTCTAAACATACTTGCAGTAGTGAATAGAGCTACAAAATTTCCTTTCTTATCAACGCCGATAACTCCGCCGTCTTTTGGCTCAAGTTTATTGTAAAGAACTTCCTCGACGGCTTTTTCAAGATTATAACCCTTGTATTCCATAAGAGCGGATATTTGGTAAGCTACAACTTGTCGAATAAATTTTTCTCCCCAACCCGTAGTTGAAATTGCGCAAGTTTTATTGTTGGCATAGGTTCCAGCTCCAATGATAGCGGCGTCGCCTACTCTTCCTCTTCTTTTATTGTGCATTCCTCCGGTTGAAGTGGCTGAGGCTAAATTTCCATATCTATCTAACGCAACAGCTCCAACCGTTCCGCGCGATTCGTTTTCTCTAGCTTCTTTCCAAAATTTTTTCATTTCTTGAGTTTTGAAATAATCGTTAGGAACTATTTCCAATCCATTTTCTTTTGCAAATCGTTCGGCGCCTTCTCCAATCATAAAAATATGTCTGCTATTATTCATTATTGCTCGAGCAAGCAATATAGGATTTTTAACGGTTTTAACGCCCGCAACAGCTCCGCAACTTAAAGTTTTTCCGTTCATAATAGAAGCGTCTAATTCAACTTCTCCTTTTTCATTTATGACGGCTCCGCGACCTGCATTAAATAAAGAATCATTTTCTAATTGGACTACAACTTGTGTCACTGCGTCTATAGCGTTTCCGCCATTATGCAAAATTTGTTGTCCAATTTCTAAAGCTTTAGTTAAAGAATTTAAATATCTATTTCTTGCTTCGTTTGGAATAGTTTTAGAAACAGATCCAGCGCCTCCATGTATGACTATTACATATTCTACATTTTTTGAGCTAATGAAGGAGCTATTGATACAAGATACAGGTATAAAACTGAAAAATAAAAGGATTAATAAAAAAAAATAATTTGATTTTGCCTTCATATTAAAAAGAGTAGTTTTAATTATAAAGATAAAATAAAATAATCAAAATATCAAATATTTATAAAAAATTAAACGCTATAAACGTATTAAAATTAAAGCTTAAACGGAAATAAAGCCCGTTTAAGCTTAAAATAAAAAGAAATCGAAGTTTTATTACATTGTCAAAGCCATAATTGCTTTTTGAACATGCAATCTATTTTCAGCTTCGTCAAAAATTACAGAATTTGGAGAATCTGCCACTTCATTTGTAACCTCTTCGCCTCTATGAGCAGGCAAGCAATGCATAAACAAATAATCTGATTTTGCGTGTTTAACTAATTCAGAATTAACTTGATAAGACATAAATTTCTTCTTTCTTTCTTCAGCTTCTTTTTCTTGTCCCATAGAAGCCCAAACGTCGGTGTAGACTATATCGGCATCTTTAACAGCCGCGATTGGATCGTTCAGAATTTCAACTTTTGAATTAAAATACTTAGCGTTTCTTTTGGCGTTTTCGACTATTTCTGGATTGGGAGTATAACCCGATGGAGAAGCTATTGCAATATCCATTCCTACCTTTGAGCAGCCATGCAATAAAGAGTGGGCCATATTATTGCCATCGCCAATATATGCAAGCTTTAATCCCCTTAAAACTTTTTTCTTTTCCCAGATAGTAAAAAGATCAGCTAAAACTTGGCAAGGATGCAATAAATCAGTCAATCCGTTAATTACTGGAATGGAAGCATATTTCGCTAAATCAACGACGTCTTGATGGCTGAAAGTTCTGATCATAATACCGTCAAGATAACGCGATAAAACTCTTGCAGTATCGGCGATTGTTTCGCCGCGATTTAATTGTAAATCGTTAGGTCCAAAATATAGTCCAATTCCGCCTAATTCATAAATTCCAACTTCGAATGACACCCTTGTTCTTGTAGAAGGTTTAGAAAAAATCATTCCTAATTTTTTGCCTTTTAAAAGTTCGTGCGCTTCTCCTGTAAGTCTTTTTAATTTTAATATTGAGCTTAACTCAAAAATTTGCCAAATTTCTTCGTGAGTTAAGTCGTTAATCGAGATTAAGTCTTTTCCTTTCATGTTAACTGCCATAAAAACCTCTTATTTTTTATTTATAGATAATAGTTCCTGCATTTTTATTGTTAAGTTGAGATGCTTCTGTTATAATGGCGATATTTCCGCTTGATTCGCAAAAAGAAATCGCAGCCAATACCTTTGGTCCCATACTTCCGTCGGGAAATTGACCTTCAGAGTAATATTTTTTAGCCTCGTCAACGTGTAGTTTGTCTAATTCTTGCTGATTAGGTTTGTTAAAATTAATACATACTTTAGCGACGTCGGTTAAAATAAAAAATGCGTTAGCTCCAATTTCGCGAGCTAAAACTGCCGATGCAAGATCTTTATCAATAACTGCTTCAACGCCTTCAATAGTTCCATTTTCATTATAGAAGACTGGGATTCCGCCGCCGCCAACGGCTATTACAATATTTCCTTCTTCAACCAGTTCTTTAATAAGTTCTTTATTCATAACGTCAAAAGGTTTTGGAGAAGGAACAACCCTTCTCCAACCTCTTTTTCGTGGATCTTCTTTAAATATCCAATTGTTTGCTTTAGCTAATAAATCTGCTTCTTCCTTTAAATAAAACGGTCCAACAGGTTTAGTAGGATTTTGAAACGCAGGATCGTTTTTATCAACAACAACTTCAGTGATAAAGGTAACGACATTTCTGTTAATTTTATGTTCTTTCAAAACGTTTCGAAGTTGTTTTTCTAGCATATAACCAATCGATCCTTGCGATTCTGCAACGCACACATCTAAAGGAAATTTAGGAATTTTATAAACTGAATGACCAGCTTCGTGTTGCAGCAAAATATTTCCAACTTGCGGTCCATTTCCATGTGTTATTACCAAATTAAAGCCATCTTCAAGCAAATTAATTAAATTTTTTGTCGTATCATACGCGTTAGCTTCTTGCTCTTTTGCATATCCAATTTGATTGCCTCGCAGCAAAGCATTGCCGCCGAATGCGACGACAGCTAATTTTTTCATATTAATCCTCTTTCTTTCAAAATGTTTTCGACAGTAATTCCGCCAATTTCTTGCAATTCATACATTATTCTAGTGTGCGGCTTATTGATTTTTATATATCTGCTCAAATCAATTGGAGTTCCTATAACAACGCTATCGCAGTCAGTTCTGTTGATTGTTTCTTCAAGATCTTTCATTTGTTGTTCGCCATATCCCATCGCTGGCAATAATATTCCAATTTTAGGATATTTTTTGAATGTTTCAGCAATTGATTTAACAACATATGGTCTTGGATCGACTATTTCTGCGGCGCCATAATTCATAGCGGCAATAGTTCCAGCTCCGTATTCCATTTCTCCATGAGTTAATGTTGGACCATCTTCGATAACTAAAACTCTTTTTCCTTTTATAACGTTCGGGTCCTGAACAAATATTGGAGAAGCTCCATCAATAATTTGAGCTTTCGGGTTTACAGCTTTAATATTATTTCTTACCGTTAAAATATTTTTAGGTTCTGCCGAGTCGATTTTGTTGATTATCGCGACGTCTGCCAATCGTAAAGAAGTATTTCCAGGATAATATTTTAATTCATGGCCTGGTCTATGTGGATCTGTAACAGTAAAAGTTATTGTAGGTTTAAAGAATGGCATATCGTTATTTCCGCCGTCCCATAATATTATATCGGCTTCTTTTTCAGCTTCAGCTAAAATTGCCGCGTAATCAATTCCAGCGTAAATCACGCCGCCGCGCGAGATATGAGGTTCGTATTCTTCGATTTCTTCAATTGTGCAATTATGTTTCTTTAAATCATCTAAACTTGCGAATCTTTGAACTTTTTGCTTTACTAAATCGCCATATGGCATCGGATGTCTAACAGCGACTACTTTTTTACCAGCTTTTCTTAAAATGTCAACGATTTTTCGTGAAGTTTGAGATTTTCCACAACCAGTTCTAACGGCTAAAACGGCGACAACAGGTTTAGAGCTTTTTAACATTGTTTCCTCGCCGCCTAATAATCTAAACGAACATCCAGCGGCATTAACAATCGAAGCTTTAGTCATAACATATTCAAAAGAAACATCCGAATAAGAGAAAACAACTTCATTTACATTAAGTTCTTTAATTAATCTTTCTAATTCTGATTCCTCATAAATCTTGATTCCATTTGGATATAATTTTCCGGCTAATTCTGCTGGATAAACTCTTCCTTCAATATTCGGAATTTGAGTAGCCGTAAAAGCGACGACATTATAATCTTCGTTGTCTCTGAAAAAGACGTTGAAATTGTGGAAATCGCGTCCTGCTGCGCCCATAATAATAACATTTTTTCTTTTCATAAAATACTCCTATAATTTGTTTTGTTGATAGTTTTTATTCTACGGTTACAGATTTTGCAAGATTTCTAGGTTGATCAACATTTAACCCTTTTTTAACGGCAATATGATAAGCTAGCAATTGCAATGGAATAACAGTAAGTATTGGCATCAACATTCTAATAGTTGACGGTATTTTTATTGTATAATCCACAAGTTTATCTATATTATTGTCGTTTTCGTCGCATATTGCGATTATAATTCCTTTGCGAGCTTTAACTTCTTGAATATTGCTTAAAATTTTTTCATAAGTCGAATCTTGCGGAGCGATAAAAACAACTGGCATATTTTCGTCTATTAATGCAATTGGTCCATGTTTCATTTCGGCTGCTGGATAACCTTCGGCGTGGATGTAAGAAATTTCTTTAAGTTTCAAAGCGCCTTCTAAAGCGACCGGGAAATTATAACCTCTCCCTAAGTATATAAAATTCTTAGCGTCTTTAAATTGTTCGGCTAAAGTTTCTATTTGCGAATTTAATGTCAAAATCTTTTCAACTTTATCAGGAATTTTTTGAATTTCAGCGACGATATTTTTCCCATCAACTAAGCTCATTCTTTTCTTTCGAGCTATAAGCAAGGTTATTAATGCAAGAGCCATAAGTTGCGAAGTAAATGCTTTTGTCGATGCGACTCCAATTTCAGGCCCAGCGTGCAAATACACTCCAGCTTGAGATTCGCGAGCGATAGACGAGCCGACTACGTTGCATATTCCTAAAACCAATGCGTCCTTTCTTTTGGCTTCTCTGAGAGCCGCTAAAGTATCGGCAGTTTCCCCGCTTTGAGAAATGAAAAAAATAGTATCGTCAGGATAGATTATTGGATTTCTATATCTAAATTCGGAAGCATATTCGACCTCGACTGGTATTTCGCAAAATTGTTCAATCATATATTCTCCAACTAAGCCAGCGTGCCACGATGTGCCACATCCGACAATAACTATTCTTGGCGATTGAGCGATTAAATCTTCATAACCTAATAAACCGCCGAGTTTTGAAGTTCCTTCGTCGTAAAGAAGTCGTCCTCTAAATGTATTGCGAAGCGATTCTGGTTGCTCCATAATTTCTTTAAGCATATAATGCGGATAACCGCCTTTGCTTATTTCTTCTATTTTTAGTTTAACTTCAGTTATTGATTTGGAAATTACTTCATTATTTAAGTTCTTAGTAAAAACTCTATTGTTATATACTTCCGCTATTTCGCCATCTTCAAGATAAATTAATTGAGATGTATGAGCGATTAAAGCCGTCGCGTCGCTAGCGATGAAATTTTCATTATTTCCTATTCCTATTATTAAAGGCGAGCCTTTTCGCGCCGCTATAAGTTTATTTTTATCTTTAATATAACCAATTACAAGTCCATATGTGCCTTCTACTTCAGATAAAGCTTTTCTAACAGCTTCCGTAAAAGAAGATCCTTCTTTCAAAAAACTGTCTATTAAATGAGCGATAACTTCTGTATCAGTTTGACTATAGAAAACATATCCTTTATTTTCCAAAGCTAATTTTAATTCTCTGTAGTTTTCAATAATTCCATTATGAACTAAGAATAAATCTTTAGTCGAGTTATGATGCGGATGAGCGTTTGTTTCATTTGGTTCGCCGTGAGTAGCCCATCTAGTATGACCTATTCCTATATTAGCTTGCAAATTCAAGTTTTCCAATTTTTTTTCCAATTCGGAAACTTTTCCTACGTTTTTTATGATGTCGACTTTGTTATCGGTTATAATTCCTATGCCGGCCGAATCATAACCGCGATATTCTAATCTTTTTAATCCATTAATTAAAATAGGAACAGCATTATTAGTACCAATGTAAGCAACTATTCCACACATATAATTATCTCCTTTCATTAATTTGAAGCGATTTATGCCTCAAATATAATGCCTTAAGAGGAACTTTTTAAAATAATAAAAATAACTTGGCAGGTATTAGTGATCAGGACAATGACGAAGCAAAAATGGATTTAATTTTTGATAGTAAAATGTAACTACCTTATATTGAGACATTAAATTCTTCTTAATTTTTTAACAAAATAAAAAAAAAATTATTACAAAGCAAGAAAAATTGTAATAAATTTTTCTTACATAAAGATACCTAAATAATAGCAAATTGATTTTATAAAAATTGCGTGAATAATTTAATTAAGTTTGTTCTAAAGCTAATATCAAAGATATTATATTAATCATATCAATGAACATAATAATGTATAAAAAAATTTGTAAATTGAATATGGAAATTTAGATCAAAATTGTAAACGTTTACAAAATTTATCATTTTTTTAATTTTTTTTGTTTTTTAAAAAAAAAATGGCTAGTTTAAACATACAGCAACAAAAAAAGGAGCTCATATGCGAAGATCATTTCTTTGGTTATCTATTGTTTTATTAACTACTAGCTCCATTTTCGGACAATTTAACATTGTTCGAAAATGGGTAAGAGCCGCTAAATTTAGCGGAGCTGATAGTTTGCCAACGTGGTTTTCTCCCTCGGGAAATACAGAAAGAGGAATGGGAGTTTTTTTGGATAACGATACTCCGTTCGTTGCCGTTTTAAGCAGATTCGGAGGTAATTTTATAAGAGTACTTAATGGCATCAATGGTTCAGATTATTTAACAATTCCTCTTTTACCATCAGAAGTTTCTCATGGAACTTTAGTAATTTGCGATGGAGGTTTTACAGAAGATGGAGAATTTTTCTTTTCAAATTTAAAAGGTAGCCAATCAGATACTTTTAAAGTTTATACTTTATATTTTAACCAATCAGACAATTCTTTTCATTCTAAAGTTTTATTGAAAGTATTAAGCGGAACAAATGTTAGATTAGGAGATAAAATTACAGTTACGGGTAAATGGGCTGATAAAACTGCAAAGATTATCGCTATGTCAGCTACATCAGGAGCCGCAAAAGTTTATATCTGGTCGCAAGATACAGATTCTTCTTTTAATCCAACTCCTACTGAAATTAGCTTAAGCGATAATGCTACCGGCGCTTCGCCATCTGTTAGTTTTTTGCCCAATGGAGATTTTATTGTTAATTATAATGGATCGGCGCCAAAAAAATATACAGCGAGCGGGCAATTAATAGGAAGTGTTTCTTCTGGTATTATACCTACTGGATCTAATGCAATCAGATATGTTGCTACAGACGATGTTGGTAACGAGTACTATGCAACTTTTGCTTACGGACTAGGCAGAGAGCATCTTGTTTTATTTAGATTATTAGGCGGAAATCCAAACTCAGCTGAATTAATAGGCGAAACAGAATCTCTAAGACAAAACACAAATGGTAATGGAACTGGCGATGTAGAATTTTATTTTGAGCCAAATAAAGGGCCAAGATTATTTGTACTATCTACAAATAATGGATTAGGAGCATATAATGTTTCTGCTTATGGTTCTTATGACGTTTCAGTTAAGCCTTACTTAACAAAAGCTATATTAAGCTGGAAACTAAGTGGTGGGGATTTCAAAATTTCCTATCATGATGGGAAACCATATAACGCATTTTATTATCAAAATAATAGAGCTTATGGCGTAATAGTTGACCTTGCAAAATATCAAAATGCAAAATTAAAATCGCTTGATTTTGCTTATTATGGTTGGGAAACAGAGCATGGCCCGTATTACTATAACTTATACGTCGTCGATATAAATGATTCAACTGTTTTGTATAAAGCGGATAATTTATTTGTTGAAGACGCTTACTATACGATAAAGTGGGCAACAAATGTTTCATTGAATAATGTAGGCGCTCAAAGCAAAATAGGAATTTTTATTCAACCACTTTCAGGAGCCGATGCCGCTAATGACGCATATCCATCAATAATGACTGATTCTACAACTCCTCCAAAAATTAATGGACAGGTTCATGTATGGAATCCGCAAATCGTAGGCAATAAATTTAAATTTACAAATTTATATAATCCTCGTAACTTGAATCTTGGCAATTTTGTTATGGATGTTTATGTCTCCATCCCAGTAGAAGGGCAAAATAAAATTGTCAAAGCTCCAATTGCCGAAGAACCTATTTTAGGAATTCAATCCAATGTTGATGAAAAAGTAAAGAAACTTTCCAACTTAAAATTTGTGGCAAAACCTGCTAGATACATACCTGGATTTTTACCGATGGTTAATTTATTAGGATTTAATATATATCGTGGAGCAAGCCCAACAAGCTTAAGTCTATATCAAACAGTTTCTGGAGCGACTTTAGAGTTTGTTGATGAAAATCCTTTAGTAGATTCAAATTATTATTATGGCGTATCTGCAGTTTATGCTGGCAATAAAGAGAGCATTATTAAAGTAGTAGCTCACTATCAACCTAAATTTATGACAATAGCTGAAGCTGTAAAAGATACTAATGGCGACTTTAGACCAGATTTATTGGGCAAAAAAGTAATTGTTAAAGGAATAGTAACATCGCCTAACTTCCAAGGCAATACAACAAGAACGGATATAGTTATTCAAGATGGCAACAAAGGCATAACTATATATAAAAGCAATCAAAAAATAGATTTGTCGCTTGGAACCGAAGTTGCCGTAATGGGAGTTATAGATCAGTATCGGGGCAAAACTGAAATTGTTCCAAATAATGTTTTTGAAGATATTATAATTTTGTCATTGCAGGATGTTCCAGAACCTATTGAACTGACAAACTTGTCTCAAGTTGGCGAACAATATGAAAATGTTCTTGTAAAAGTTAAGAACTTGCAATTCGTTCAGCCAGTTAATTGGCCTCAAGTAGGACAAAGCGGAAATGTTACAGTTACTGATGGAACAAATCAAATGACAATGAGAATATGGGCAGGAACTGAATTGCCAGGATGGACTGAAGTTCCAATGGATATGAGATTTAATTTAACATTTATTGTCGACCAATTTACATCAAGCTCAAGCGTTTATACTGGCGGGTATCAAATTAAACCAAGATTTAAAGAAGATTTCAAGCCAGCTCGCGAAGTATCCACATTGAAATTTAAATGGGCGCGAATGGCAAAAAATAATACTTTGCCAAAATATTGGACTATGGCTGGCTCAAATTATGAAAGAGGATTTGCCGTAGGAAAAGTTAACGATAAATTTAGACTATATGTAGTATCACGAAGCGGCGGTCCAAAATTAGTAGTTCACGATGCATTGACAGGCGATAGTTTGACTACAATATTGCCAACATCTACAATAACTGGCGGCTTATTCCCAATGAATGACGCGGGAGTAAGTCAAGATGGAATTATATTTGTCAATAATATGACTTTAAATGCTGATGCAACAAATCCCTTTAAAGTTTATAGATACGACAGCGAAACATCCGCTCCAATCGCAGTCGTTAGTTTAAATTTAAATAACGTTTCTCAGAGAATGGGAGATATGGTAAATTATGTCGGAAAAACTACAGACAATAGCTTCCAAATTTGGGCTGGAATTAATGCTGGCAGCGGTCCTGCAAAAGTAGTTAAATTTACTACGAATGACAGCGGAAAGACATTTAGTCATCAGGTAATAACGATTAATGGTCCAACATCTGGTTCAAATGCTAATGCATTTCCTGTAAACGATACAACATTCATTTACAAGCGATACGGAGAAAAATTATATTATTGCCATATTAACGGCAGCGTTATTGATACGATATCAACTGCGTTAATTGGAACAGGAGCTTCAAGAATTAGATATTTTGAAGTTGATGATGATAACGGCAAATTAAAAATAGTTGCAGCATATTATGCTTCTGCAAATGGAGCTGAAGGATTTGAAAGAGTAGATTTTGTAGATGTTACAAACGGTTTTGCAAATGCAGAACTTATAGCCAAAACTCCATCGATAGGAAATAAAACTAATGGCAATGCAAGCGGAGATATTGATATATTAGTTAACAATAATATGTTCTATATTTATGTGTTAGGAGCAAATAATGGCATTGCCGCATTTAATACCAACGACGAATATTTAACTTCTCCTGATACGTTAACTTATGCCAACGCTCCGGGAGTTCTTTATACAGTAACTGGCAACGGTGGATTTGTTTTTGGAACAAATAAATATGGCGATTTAGGCAAATATCAAAGGTTAGATTTCCAAAAGAATGATATACTATATGGCGGAGTTGTTTATTTTGGATATAAGAAAATTATAAACGCGTCTGATTTTATTGATCTTGTAGTAAAGACTGTAAACAAAACAACTGGAGCTCCTGACTCATTATTGTTTAAGACTACTATTAAAACATCTAATATCGATACAACCGCAGCTGGAACACAGTTCTGGTTAGATACTCCGTTTGTTTTAGATGGTCCTGTATTTATAGGCGTTGAATGGGCTGCAACTGTCGACGATACATTTGGCATTAAATCTGACATCCATGGAAAAGGAGATAATGCTAAACGCGCTTGGGAAAAATGGGATGATGGAAGTTATAAAGATGTTAAGACTGCGTGGGGCATAGATGCAGATATTTGGATTGCAGGATTATATAAGAAAGCATACTATCCTGTCGTTTCAGTTGAAGATTTGGCTGGAGTTATTCCATCAGCATACAGCTTAGAGCAAAACTATCCAAACCCATTTAATCCAACAACAACTATTCAATTTAGCTTAAGGACTGACGCTAAAGTTACGTTGTCAATTTACAATATACTTGGGCAAAAAATTGCTACGTTGGTTGATCAAGAAATGAACGCTGGAGTTAAAAAGGTAACGTTTGACGCTACAAGATTAGCTTCTGGCGTATATATGTATAAACTTGAAGTTAAAGGAACTGATGGAAGCAAATTTGTCGATACAAAGAAGATGATGTTGCTGAAGTAATTTAGAGATTCTTTATAAGGCCCCGGTTGCTCCGGGGCTTTTTTGTTTAACAAGCGAATTAACAGTACATTTTATTGATTTTTATTTATATTAAATCTTTACTAAATAATAACCTTTTGTTTTATAAAAAAAATTGTTTAATTGCTTTTAATATTTAACCTCTATTTATTAAAACTTTTTTTATATTCAATCGCAGAAAAGAAAATAATCGAAAAAAATAAATAATGTTTTCATTTAAACGAGATAAGATTTTAATTCAGCTTTTATTTATGTATAAAAATTTAAGTTGAATTAAAAAAGAAAATTTGAAACGTTTTATTTCAAGCAATATATGAAATTTGCAAAAAAAGAAATTAGAAATAAAAATAATTTATTATATTAGGAAAAAAAACTTCATATATGAATTACATTTATCAATCATTCTTAAACATAGAGAATATTAAACTTTTCCTTGTTTTGATGACTTTTATAGTTTTATCCTTAATGATGTTCTTTAGAAAGATTCCAGCTTTGCTTGCTTTGCCGATAATGGCGTTTTTGTTGCCGATTATTGCTGGAGTTAACATATATGATACTATTGAATATGTTATGGGTATGGGAGCGATAAAATTATCGAAAGCTTATACAATTGCGATTTTTGGTAGCATGTTAAGCGTATTGCTTCAAAAAACTGGGGTCGCAGAAAATTTTATAAAAAAAGGGGCCGAGTTAGCTGGCGATAAGCCTTTTAGTATTGCGATAGTTATGATAATCTTGATAACGATTTTGTTTTCTACTTTGGGGGGGTTAGGAGCAATAATTATGGTCGCTACAGTGGTTTTGCCGATAATGTCGTCAGTGGGAATAGGACCAGTTACAATATGCGGAATTTTTTTGTTTGGCTTAAGTATTGGAGGATTGCTTAACGCAGGCAATTGGTCTGTTTATATAGAAACATTAAAATTAGAGGTTGGAGAAATAAAATCTTTTGCTTTAATCATGTTTGTTTTGACTTTTTCAATTGGAATAGTATACATAACTTTTCAATTATATAAAGATGGTAGAGAAATAAATTTAAAAAAAATTGGCGTTTCAATAACGTTTCTTATTTTAATGTCCTCTCTTGGAGTTCTTTTCTGGAATTATAAAATAGACGAAGAAACAAAAAAAAATCTTTGGATTTTGTTTGGCGATATACTAGGAATAGCAAAGCAAGCAATAGGTTATTTAATAGCAATGTTATTTGCTATAAGTATAATGTATTCAATCGGAATTTTAAAATCATATAAAAATATTTATTGGACGGCATATTTTACTCCGCTAGTTCCTTTGTTTTTAATATTAATTTTTGAGATGGATTTTATAGCAGCGTTTATATGTGGTTTGTTATATGGATATTTGTCAACGATGAGAAAGGGAAGTTTAAATTTATTAGTAAGGTCGATTTTTGAGGGCGGAGGACTTGTTATGCCGGCTGTAGCTTTAATGTTAGGAATAGGAATGTTATTGAATTCTATTATGGGACCTGGCGCCGAAGTTTTGAATAAAAATGGAAATTATGTACAAGGATGGCCTGTTTTGAATTTATTGAAACCTTTATTAATACAAATTACTCCAAAAAATGGATTAGAATTCGTTTTAGTGTTTTCTTTAGCCGCTCCATTAGCCCTATATCGCGGACCTTTAAATGTATGGGGCATGGGATATGGAATAGCGGCTATTTTGCTTGCATCTGGGATGGCTCCTGGAGCTATTATGGCTTTGCTGCTCGCTGTAGGGCAAATTCAAGGAATAAGCGATCCTACTAATACTCAAAACGTTTGGCTTGCAAATGAAATGAAAACTGACGCTCAAAAGATTTTATTTAACACTTTGCCATATACGTGGCTTATCGCAATAATCGGGTTAATTATTGCCGCTATGAAATATTACTAAACTAATAAAATATGAGAAAAATAAAAATTGGAATTGACGTTGGAGGCACTTTTACTCATGCCGTTGCGGTAGATATTTCGGATTTTTCTTTAGTCGGAAAAGCTTGCGTTCCAACTACGCATAAATCTGAAAAAGGCGTTGCTGAAGGCGTTGTTCAATCAATGCTCAAGTTGTTAAGAGATTATTCTATTAAACCAGAAGAAGTTGTATTAATAGCTCATTCTACTACTCAAGCTACTAACGCATTGCTGGAAGGAGACGTTGCCGCCGTAGGTATTATTGGCATGGGAAAAGGTTTGGAAGGAAAGTTTTCTAAAAAGGAAACTAACTTGAAAGATATCGAGCTGTCAAAGGGAAAATTTTTAAAGACTTATTATCGTTATTTGGATACTTCAAAAAAATTAGATGAAAAAATAGTTAAACAAACAGCATTAGATTTAATTGCCGAAGGAGCTCAAGTTTTTGTCGCATCTGAAGCTTTTGGAGTTGACGATCCTACATCTGAAGATTTTGTAGTATCAATTGTCCAAAAAATGGGATACTATGCCACGGCAGCAAGCAGAATTTCTAGATTGTATGGATTAAGAGCTCGCACAAGAACTGCAATAATAAACGCTAGTATGATGCCTAAAATGATAGAAACAGCAAATATGACAGAAAAAGCAGTTCGCGAAAGCGGTATTCAAGCTCCTTTAATGGTTATGCGAAGCGACGGCGGAATTATGGATATTGACGAAATGAGAAAGCGTCCAATATTAACGATGCTTTCAGGCCCAGCGGCTGGCGTAGCTGCGGCGTTGATGTATGCTAAAATTTCAGATGGAATTTTTTTAGAAGTCGGCGGAACTTCAACCGACATATCAGTTATCAAAAATGGCAAACCGCAAGTTAAAAGCGCTCAAATTGGCGGCAATAGATTATACTTAAAAACTTTGGACGTTAGAACTTTAGGCATAGCAGGCGGCTCTATTCCTCGGATTAGCGGAAAAAAAATAATTGATGTAGGTCCTAGATCTGCCCATATAGCTGACTTAAATTATGTTTCATTTAGTTCTGATTCAAATTTTAATAATATAAGCGTTGAAACCGTACAGCCTCTAAAAGGGGATCCTTCCGATTATATGGCAATTAAAAAAGAAAATCAAGCGGAAAATGAAAAGAAATTTTGCATAACTCCAACTTGCGCGTCGTATATTTTAAATTTAGTAAAAGAAGTTGGCCATGGTAAAGCAAATATGGACGCGCTAAAGTCTTGTTTTAGTTCTTTATCAAAATATTTTGAAAAAAAACCCGAAAAAATTGCCGAAGAAATATTGGATATTTCCGCTGAGAAAATTAGACCTGTAATTAAACAACTAATCAGAGAATATAAATTAGACGAGGATTTAATTGAATTTGTCGGCGGCGGAGGCGGGGCGTCGGCAATTGTTCCCTATACCGCTAAGGAATTGGGGTTTAATCATAAAATTGCTAAAGATTGCGAAGTAATTTCTGCTATAGGCGCAGCTCTTGGTATTATTAGAGACTCCGTGGAAAAAAATATAATCAATCCTACGGAAGCTGATATTGCTGAATTGCGACAACAAGCTATTGAATCGGTACAAAAAATGGGAGCAGAGCCGAATACTATCGAAACTTATGTTGAAATTGACAACCAAAATAAAAAAGTTACAGTAGTCGCTACTGGTTCCAGCGAAATGAGAACTAAAGATTTAAATATCAAAGAAAAATCTCTCGAAGAATTGAAAAAACTGGCTGCATTGTCGCTAAAAACAAATATAGAAAACGTTTCTTTAATCGCTCAAACAAATTTTTTAAATGTTTTTGGATTTAATTTAACAAAAAAAAGATTTTTTGGGTTGATAAAAGACGAGCATTTAAACATTAGAGTATTGGATAAAGAAGGAACTATAAAATTGCAGATTAATGACGCGGCAGTTTATCAATCAAAAGTAGGCGATGTTAAAGAAAAATTAAATCAAATCTTATCTGAACATACTACCTTTGGCGACGCGGGAGCTTTGCTGCCAGATATATTTATTTTAATAATAGGAAAAATTATCGATTTAACTGGAGTGGCCGATAGAAATCAATTGATTTCTATAGCAGATATGGAATTGAAAAATTATTCTGATGAAGAAGGAATTTCAATCTTAGTATCAGAAAAAAAATAAACTGAAGTATGAAAGAAATATTGCAAAAGATAAAAGGGGGACTAATAGTTTCCTGTCAGGCTGAAGGGGACGATCCATTTAACTCGCCCGAAGGGGTATCGCTATTTGCTCGAGCTGCTGAAATGGGCGGAGCCTGCGCAATAAGGAGCGAAGGTATTGAAAAAACAAAAAAAATTTTAGAAAGCGTGAAACTGCCCGTAATAGGTTTAATAAAATCAAAATATGACGATGGATATGTTAAAATTACTGGCTCATTTAAAGATGTTGAAAATTTATTAAAAATTGGTTGCCATATTATCGCAATAGATGGAACGTTTAGGAAAAGAGAAGGGTTAAGGGGGCCTGATTTTATTTCTGAAGTTAAAAAAAAATTTGATTGCATTGTTATGGCAGATTGTTCTAATGTAGAAGATTTAGCAGCTTGCGCAAATTCTGGCGCCGATTGCGTATCCAGCACATTGTCTGGATACACTCCAGAAACAAAACATTTGCCTAAAGATAAACCAGATTACGATCTTGTAATTGTAGGCGTAAAAAAAATTAACATTCCTTTAATTGCCGAAGGCAGAATCAATTCTCCCGAAATAGCGGCTAAAATGCTGAGCTTTGGAGCTTGGGCGGTTGTTGTAGGAACGGCAATAACAAGACCGCGTTTAGTAGTTATGCAATATGTCGAAGCAATGAAAAAGAATATATAAAGATTATTTATAATTAATATTTAAGGGTTTATTTCATTAAAATATCAAATAATTTTTATATATTTATAATAATGATTTGGCATATTGCATAATTATGAATCGAATTTTTGGTTATCTTATAATTCTAAGCTGCATTTTTTTTGCAAATTCTTTTTCGCAGAAGCAAATAAATTTTGTAAATCTTAATATTGAAAATGGATTGTCAAGCAATACAATAAACGGTTTTGCCCAGGACTCGCTAGGTTTTCTATGGATTGCGACAAGCAACGGATTAAATAGATACGACGCTTCAAAATTTAAAGTTTATAGATATTTTGAAAATAATTCGAATTCTTTAAGGTCAAACAATATCTTTGCTCTTCTTACAACTAAAAATAACGAGCTGTTTATTGGAACGTTAGGCGGAGGGCTATCGATTTATAATCGCGATAATGATAATTTTGAAAATTATTTAATGAACTTAAACGATACTCTTTCTATAAGCTCAAACAATGTTCGAACGATTTATGAAGCAAAAAATGGGGATATTTGGATTGGAACTGAAAACGGTTTAAATAAATTTTATAGAAAAAGCAAAACTTTTAAGAGGTACTATTTTAATTTAAAGCAAGATTATAATAATTTTGCAAACCAAATTTGGGATATAACGCAAACGTCAGACAGCGTTTTATGGCTTGGCTCTTTATATGGTTTGATTAAATTTAATATAATTAATAATAAATATGAAATTTTTAAAAACGACCAAAAAAATCCTAATAGTTTATCTCATAATTTTATTTTTTCTATTGAAAATTGTAAAGACAGCCTTATTTATCTCGGAACTTACAACGGATTAAATGAATTCAATATTTATACAAATGAAAACAAAAGAATATATTTCAACAACTTAACTGATAAAATCAATAACATATCCAGCTTAAAATTTTATAAAAATGAATTATGGTGCGCAACTAAAGATGGGCTTATAGAATTTGATCCAATAACCAAAACATATTCTATATATAAAAATAATATAATAGATAGAAAATCAATAATTTCCGATAAATTGAACGCGCTATTTGTAGATTCTTTTGAAATAATGTGGATTGGAACGGAGGAAGGAATATCATATTACGATCCAACAAGGTATAAATTCCTCGATATTTCTAAAGTTATAATAAGAGATGAAGGTTATGATATTTTAAATCGAAGCGCTAAAGCTATTTTAGAAACTTCAAACATAGAAGTATGGATTGGAACAAGCGAAGGAATAGCCGTAGTTAATTATTTAGGACAAATAATAAAATTAAATGATAAAATTAACCAGGATTGCAAAAAATGCTTATCAATAAATTCTTTATATCAAGATTCAAAAAATAGAATTTGGGTTGGAACTGAAAGCGGAATTTATATTTACGATTCGGAAACCAAAAAGTTTGTTCAAGGAATTAAAAATTATTTGTTACTGCCTCATCCAAATATTTCAAAAATTTACGAATATCCAAATTTAAATTTTTGGATTGGAACTAACGGCGGCGGATTATTAAATTTTAACGAAAGAACTAAAGAGCTTGAATTTTACTCTACGTTTTACGACGATAAAAAACTTGCCTCTGATTTTGTTTCCGATATTATCTGTTTTGACGATCAAATAATTGTCGGATCTTACAATAATGGAATTACAATAATAGATTTAAAAAGCGGAGCAGCTAAAATATTGAACCAATCTAATTCAAATATTCCATCTAACAATATTTTATGCTTTAAAATTTACAAAGACAATCTTTTAGTAGGCTCAAATAACGGATTATTCACTTTAAATCCAAAATTGGGAAAAGCAGAAATAATATTGCCAGGGGAGATGATTAAAGGATTAGAAATAGACGACGAGGGATATTTTTGGATAGCTCTTTCCGATGGATTGGTAAAATTTTCTCAACATAATGGAATACTCCAAAAATATACTTTCAAGGATGGATTATTAAGTCAAATCTTTTCTGAGAAAAGCTTATACAAAGGAACAAGCGGCATAATGTATATTGGATCGTCAAATGGAATGAATTATTTTATTCCTGAAAAGATAATTCAAAATACAAAGCCTCCTAAATTAGTTTTTACTAATATTTCTATCGTTGGCGATTTGACTGGAGAAATTGAAAAATATTTTTTGGGAAAAAATGTAAATCTGGCTCAAGAAATATCTTTGCCTTATAATAAAAATTATTTAATGATAGAATGGGCTGCAATACATTTTACTTTTCCAGAAAAAAATATATCAAGATATAAACTTGAAGGATATGACGCAGCCTGGATATCAGCGGGAAATAGAAATTTGGCAATATACTCTAATCTTCCTCCCGGTTCTTATATATTTAAGGTTCAAGCTTCAAATAGCGATGGTTATTGGAATCCTAAAGAATTGACTTTGCTAATAACAATTAACCCTCCCATCTGGAAAACAACATATGCATATGTTTTATATTTATTAAGCTTTATGAGTTTTATTTATTTGTTAATATGGTATACAAATTATAGAAAACAAAAAGAAATAGACGTTTTAACTAAAGCTGATAAAATCAAAGATGAATTTTTGGCTCAAATGTCTCATGAAATTAGAACGCCAATTAGCGCTATATTAA
>Ga0068706_1000020_pt1 | contig 70856 bp, 65 predicted proteins | sample YNPMSBMetaG_FD_65632 | JGI IMG/M metagenome (GOLD analysis project Ga0068706, IMG submission 65632) | Anoxygenic and chlorotrophic microbial mat microbial communities from Yellowstone National Park, USA - YNP MS-B MetaG | ecosystem: Environmental > Aquatic > Thermal springs > Hot (42-90C) >...
GGGGGGCGTCAGGCGCCGAAGGCGGAGCTCGCGGGGGCGGAGGCGGCGCCAAGCGCGATCGCCCTCTGCCAGGCGGCGAGCCAGGCCGGAACGGCGACCGCCGGCATCGGCCGGCCGACCATCCAGCCCTGGGCGAGGTCGGCGCCGAGGTCGCGTGCCATCTGCCAGGTGGCTGGGGTCTCGATTCCTTCGGCAACGATCAGTAGGCCGAGCCGGTGCGCCATGCGCACCACCGCGCCGAGGGCACCGCGCGCCGCACGGTCGTCTCGGGCGGCAAGCACGAGCGAGCGGTCGAGCTTCATCTCGGAGAAGGGCAGGGAGACGAGGCCCGCTTGGGCGGCGTTGAGGCTGAAATCGTCGATCGAGACGCCGAAGCGCTGGTCGCGCAGCCTGAGCGCCGCGGCGCGGACGGCGCCAAGATCGTGCGCGATCTGGCTCTCGGTGAGCTCGATCGTCAGAGCCTCCGCCGGCAGGCCGGCAGAGGCGACGGCCTCGGCGAGGCGGTCGGCCGTCGCTGGGTGAAGCAGGACGTCGAGCGGGAGGTTGAAGGCCATGCGCAACCGCACCCCCCGCCGATGCAGGGCCGCGAGGTCCTCGACCGCCGACCGCATCACCCGATCCGCGAGCGTGGCCCCGAGTCCCGCACCTTCCGCGAGCGGGACGAATTCGGCCGCGCCGAGCAGCCCGCGCACAGGGTGCTCCCAGCGCGCGAGCGCCTCGAGCGCGAGCGGCTCGGCATCGGCGAGCCGAACCTGCGGCTGGTAGCGGGTGACGATGTTGCGCGCCACGATCGCCGAAGTGAGCGCCTCGGCCGTGAGCGCGTCCGCCGGGACGCTGGGTGCCGCCTCGCGGAGTCCGGCGAGGGACGCAGCGAGCTCCGCCACGCCCGAGTCAACCGAAACCACTGCTGCGGTGAGGCCGAGATGATGCGCCACACCGAGGGCGCGGCGCTGCTTGAGGGGATCGAGGCGAAGCAGGAGCGGCACGGCGAGGTCCGGATCGGCCATCGTCCGCAGAAGCGGCACGAAGCTTCCGCCGATCCCGCCCGTGTCGGCGAGCACGAAGCGCGGCGGCGCGGAGGCGCGGAGGAGGCGCACGAGCGCCACCGAATCGGAGGGAACGATCACCACCTCGCCGCAGCCGGCCTCCGTGGCCGCGGCGGCGAGCAGCCCGGCCGCTGCGCCACGCGCGATCACAAGAGCGGATGCCCCGTGCGTGCCGGCGCTGTCCGCCTTGGCCTGCCGGTCTTCGGCCGGCTCTGCTGTGTCGGGCATCGGTCCTCTGCTAGCGTTGGCCAAGTGATAGGCGCTGCCGCGAGGCGTGTAAAGAAATGCAAGACATGTCCCGAATCATTCATCGCGACCTCCGCGCGCCGCCTCCGGTAGCGGTTCGTGCCGAAGGCCTCTGGATCGAGGACGATCAAGGCAGACGCTACGCGGATGCCTGCGGGGGAGCGGCCGTGTCCTGCCTCGGGCATGCGCATCCGGCCCTGGTCGCGGCGGTTCGCGACCAGGTGGGCCGTCTCGATTATGTACACACAGGCTTCTTTTCGAACCGGCCGGCCGAGGAACTCGCGCGGGTGATGCTCACCGATGCGCCGGCCGGGCTCTCGCACATCTATTTCGTCAGCGGCGGCTCGGAGGCAATCGAGGCGTCGCTCAAGATCGCGCGGCAATACTTCGTCGAGCGCGGCGAGCCGGGGCGAACCCGCTTCATCGCGCGCCGCCAGTCCTACCACGGCAACACGCTCGGGGCGCTCTCCGTCGGCGGCAACATGGCCCGCCGCGCGCTCTACGACCCGATCCTCATCCCCGCCTCTCTGGTCGAGCCGTGCTTCGCCTACCGCTTCAAGCGGGAGGACGAGACGGAGGAGGAGTATGGCGCGCGCGCCGCAGCAAGCCTCGAGGCGGAGATCCTGCGACACCCTCCGGGAACGGTGGCCGCCTTCCTCGCCGAGACGGTGGTGGGCGCGACCGCCGGGTCGGTGCCGCCGGTGCCGGGCTATTTCCGCCGGATCCGCGAGATCTGCGACCGGCACGGCGTGCTGCTGATCCTCGACGAGGTGATGTCAGGGATGGGACGCTGCGGCACGCTGCACGCCTGCACGGCAGAGGGGATCGTCCCCGACATCCTCGTCGTCGCCAAGGGCCTCGGCGCCGGTGTGCAGCCCATCGGGGCGATGCTCGTCTCTGAGGCGATCGTCGACGCGATCCGCGACGGCTCTGGCGCCTTCCAGCATGGCCACACCTATCTCTCTCACCCGGTCGCCTGCGCGGCCGCGCTTGCGGTGCAGCGCGAACTGCGCGAGGGGGGCCTGCTCGAGAGGGTCGCGCCGATGGGCGCGGTGCTGGCCGATCTGCTGACGGAACGGTTCGGCAACCATCCGCATGTCGGCGACATCCGCGGGCGCGGACTCTTCTGGTCGATCGAGCTCGTGGCCGACCGTGCGACGCGTGAGCCGTTCGATCCGGCGCGGAAGCTCCATGCGCGGGTGCGCGAGGCGGCGATGGCGCGCGGCCTGCTCGTCTATCCGATGGGCGGCACGATCGACGGCCGCCGCGGCGACCATGTCACGCTCGCGCCCCCGTTCACCGTGACGGAGGAGGAGCTCGCAATGATCGTCGAGCGCCTCGGCGACGCGGTCGAGGCGGCGCTCGAGGCGTGAGCGAGCCGCCCGCTCTCTCGCGCGAAGAGATGCTCGCCTTCCTTGCACGGGAATTCCCGAATGCCGGGTTCGGCGACGGCAGGCTCCGCCTCGAGGACTATGCGCGCGGCGCCTGCCGCGTGGTGATGCCGCTCGACGAGCGCACGATCCGGCCGGGGCCTTCGGTATCGGGCCCTGCCATCATGGGGCTTGGCGACGTCTCCGCCTGGGTGGCGCTCCTCTCCGTCATCGGGCCGGTGCCGCTTGCCGTCACCGCCACGCTGAACGTCACCTTCCTTCGCCCTGCCGGGCTCTCCGATCTCGCCTCCGCCTGCACCGTGCTGCGCGCCGGCCGGCGGCTCGCGACCATGCTCGCCGAGGTGTCGCGGCTCGGCGACGGCCAGGCGGTGGCGCACCTGACCATCACCTACGCGATCCCGGACGGGGCGCGGGCCTGAGCCGTCACGGCGACGGGCGCCAGATGTCCGCTTCCCAGGACTGCATCGCCCAGACGAGATCGACGCGGAGAGGGGATAGGCGCACGTAGCCCGCCGCCTCGATGTCTCGCGCGAGCACAAGGCCGCCATTGTTCCGGTTGACGATCGCAAGGTCGACGGCGCGCGCCCGAAGCGCCTCGGCGAGCCGTTCCCGAAGCGCGTCTCGCTCCGCCGGCGCGAGCATGTACTCGCTGTGTCCGGTTTCGACCGGGGTATGGCCCGCGAGAGCGGCAAGCGCGGCGAACTCGGTCGTCACGAGCGGCGCGGAGGCCCTCGCGAGCGCCTCTGCCGCGACCGCGAAATGGCCCTCGGCCGCGGCAAAGCGGTCGGGGTCGAGCACGAACCAGTGCGCGTTCAAAACCACCGCGACCGGCAGGGCAAGCACGAGCGCGCGCCTCGGGGCCTCCGCCTCGCCGATCGCGGCCGCGACGGCGATGGCGAGCGGCGGCGTCAGCAGGTGGAAGAAGTAGGTCATGTGCGCCCCGCCATGCCCGCCAAGGGAGACGAGCAGGACACCAAGGCCGCAGAGGGCGGCGAAGCCCCAGAACCGGGCCTCGCCGCTCCAGCGCCACGGCGGCAGCCGCCAGAGAGCCGAGGCGAGCCCGGCGATCAGCGGCAGGCTGAAGAGCAACCAGTCCCACCCTTGGCGCAGGAGGTGGCCGAGGTCGTAGCTTGTGGCGCCGAGATTCGCGGAGAGAACGAGCGCGCCCCAGCCCGGCATCAGCGACGCAAGCAGGAACGCCCAGAGCGCGATGGCAACGGCCGCGGCGACGCCCAGCGCGACGCCACGACGCAACGAGACGAACAGCGCCACATAGGCGGCGACGATCACCACCCCGCCGACGAAGTAGATCTTGGCGGCGAAGCCGCCGAGGGAGAGCGCGAGCGCGGCCGCGAAGCGTCGCGGCGAGGAGGGGGCGGGGGCGGCGATGACGAGCCCACCCAGCATCAGCGCAAGCCCAACCCCGTCGGGCCGAACCGTCGGGCCAACCCAGTAGAGCCACCCGGCAAGCGACAAAAGCGCTGCGAGGAGGGCAGGCAGCCGCGCCGCGCCCGCCCGGCGCGCGCCCCGCCACACGAGGCCTGCGGCGACCAGGAGAGCGAGACCGTTGACGAGGCGGTGCGTTCCGAGGCCGGGCCCGAGCACGAGTGCGAAGGGCGCGACCGCGAGCGGATAGAGGATGCCGTAGAGATTGCCGCCCGAAAGGCCGGCCGTGAGCGGATCGGCCGAGGCATAGGGGTTTCGCCCGTCGAGCAGGGCGAGGGTGGTCAGCACGAGCGCTCCCTCGCGCATCTCCTGCGGCGCAGGCGACAGGATCATCCGCGCCCAGAGAAGCCCGAGCCAGCCGATGGCGCCGAGGAAGATCGCGATCGCGGCACCGTCGAGCGCATGGAGGATCGGCCATGTTCCGGCCGGCGCCGGCCGCGCGCGCGCTTCGGCGGGCCCCTCTGCCTGCCGGCTGCCGCCTAAGCTCATGCGCGGCTCTGGCGATCCATAAGGCGCGCCTCGACCGCTCTCGCCGTCACGCCACAGAGGCACGGATCGACTTGTGGTGGAAGCGGAAAGCGAGGCACCGCGCCTTCGGCGGCGTCAGGCCGGCGCCTTCGCCTCCTCCACCCCGCCCTTCCGGAGCCGCTTCTCACCAAGAAACAGAAGGATGGGCGCGGCGATGAAGATCGAGCTCGAGGTGCCGACGACGATCCCGAACAGCATCACCCAGGCGAAGGCGGCCACCGGCCCGGTCGCGATCAGGGCGAGCGGAAGGCAGGCGAGGAAGGTGGTGAGGGAGGTGCCGATGGTGCGGTTCAGCGTCTCGTTGATCGAGAGGTCGATCACCTCGCGCAGAGGCATCGTCTTGTACTTGCGGAGGTTCTCGCGCATCCGGTCGTACACGACGACCTTGTCGTTCACGCTATAGCCGATGATGGTGAGGATCGCCGCGACGGTCGCGAGGTCGAACTCGATCCGCGTCAGCGCGAGGAAGCCGATCGCCTTGGTGACGTCGAGGATCAGGGTCACCACCGCACCCACGCCATATTCCCACTCGAAGCGGAACCAGATGTAGAGAAGCATCGCGAGCAGGGCGACGCCGAGCGCGGTCATTCCGGCTGTGAACAGCTCGGCGGAGACGCGCGCACCAACCGCCTCGATTCGGACGATCCTCGCCCCTGGCACGGCCTGCTCGAGCCAGCTGCGCACTGCAGCTACGGCGCGCTGCTGCGCGCCCTCGTCCGGCTGACGCTCGAGCCGGATCAGCACCTCGTTCGGGCTGCCGAACTGTTGCAGCGCCACCGAGCCCAGATTGAGCCCCTCGAGGCCCGAGCGGAGCTGGGCGAAATTGGCGGGCTCGGGCGTGCGCAGCTCCATCACGATACCGCCCCGGAAGTCGAGCCCGTAGTTCAGGCCGGGGGTGAAGAACAGCACGACGGAGGCGATCGAGAGGAACGCCGACATCGCGAGGCCAAGGATCCGGCCCCGCATGAAGGGGATGGTGGTTCCGTCGCGGACGAGGCGGAGCGGCATGGACGTTCTCCTCCCGCTCAGACCGGCAGAGCCGCTGGGCGGCGCGCGCGATACCACGTCACCATCATGTAGCGGACGAAAACGAAGGCAGAGAACATCGAGACCAGGATCCCGACGGTGATGGTGACGGCGAAACCGCGCACCGGGCCGGAGCCAAAGGCGTAAAGCATCGCCATCGCGAGCACGGTGGTGAGATTGCTGTCGAGGATGGTGGTGAAGGCGCGCCGGAACCCCGCCTCCATGGCGTTGAGCGGCGTGCGCCCCCGCCGCACCTCCTCGCGGATGCGCTCGTTGATCAGGATGTTCGCATCCACCGCCATGCCGAGGGTGAGCAGGATCCCGGCGATACCGGGCAGGGTGAGCGTTGCCTCCATCAGCGACAGGGCGCCGAGCAAGAGCACGAGATTGACCACCAGCGCGATGTTCGCGAACAGCCCGAACAGCCCGTAGAACAGCACCATAAACACGATCACGAGGACGAAGCCGATCGCGAGCGCGATCGTTCCGACACGGATCGCATCCGCGCCGAGATCGGGGCCGACGGTGCGCTCCTCGATCACGGTCAGCGGCGCGGGCAGCGCGCCCGCCCGCAGCAGCACGGCGAGGTCGTTCGCCGATCGTGCATTGAAATTGCCTGAGATCTGACCGCGCCCGCCGAGGATCGGCTCGCGGATCACGGGCGCGGTGATCACCCGGTCGTCGAGCACGATGGCGAAGGGGCGGCCGACATTTGCGCGGGTGATTTCGGCGAAGCGTCGCGTGCCGATGCTGTCGAAGCTGAAGTTCACCACCCACTCGCCGGTCTGCGGGTTCTGGCCGGCGCGCGCATCGGTCAGGTTGGCGCCGTCCACCTCGACGCGGCGCCGCACGGCGTAGCGCTGCTCCCCTCCTTGCGGCCCCTCGCCGCGCAGGAACATCACCCCGGGCGGCGGGGACGGCGCGGCGAGATTGGCGGTCTCGTCGAGCAGGTGGAAGGTCAATCGCGCCGTCTTGCCGATCAGCTGCTTGATCCGCTCCGGGTCCTGCACGCCCGGAAGCTGGACGAGGATGCGGTTCGCTCCCTGGCGCGCGATGATCGGGTCAACGACGCCGCTCTCGTCGATCCGGCGCCGGACGATCTCCATCGACTGCTCGACTGCCTGGGTCGCCTTCTCGCGCAACAGCGGCTCGGAGAGCGAGATCGTGATCGTGCCGTCCGGCGCCGCCTGCACCTCGAGGTCGGGCTGCGATGTCCCCATGCCGGTGACGATCGGGTTCGCGAGCTCGCGCAGCAGCCGGACCGCCTCTTGTGCCCGCGCTGGGTCGTTCAGACGAAGCGTCACGGTTCGGTCACGTACGGAGAGGCCCGTGTAGTTGATGTTGGCGCCACGAAGCCTCGAGCGGACGCTGTCCTGGATGTTGTCGAGACGCTCCCGGACCACGGCGTCCATGTCGACCTCGAGCAGAAGATAGCTGCCGCCCCTGAGGTCGAGGCCGAGCTGGAACTGGCGCCAGGGAAGGATCTCGCCGAGCGAGCCGAGGCTTGCGCGCGGCACGAAGGAGGGCACGCAGAGCAGGGTTGCGAGCGCGATCGTGGCCCAGATGGCGATCACCTTCCAGCGGGGGAAGTACATCATGGCGGCTGAGGTGTCTCCGTCTGCCGGCGAGCCGGGGCGTGCCGCGCCCGGGTTCCCGGGGCCTCGAACGGCGGCGGAGAATGTCGGGAGCCGCCGGGCTTGGCAACCGCGCGCGGGGTCAACAGAGCGCGGGCCGGCTCAGCGCGGGGCGACGACCCGGGCCGCGCGAAGCGTGTTGTTGAGGTAGAACTCGTCGCGGGGGAAGAGGTCGGTGTTGATCTCGTCCGAGTCGCCGCGCGGCGTCTCAGGGCCCCACACCCGCACCTCCTCGGCGAACAGGGCCGGGAATTCGGCCGGGTCGACCCCCCCCGCGCGCCGCGCCCATTCGACAAAGGCGGGCTCCTGGAGACGCGCGAGCAGCCCCTCGCGGTCGAACGGGATCGGCCGATCCGAGCCGATCACGATCGAGATGGGGAGAAGCATCAGCACGTGCGGGAAGGCCTTCAGGAAGCTGCGCGCCACCCGCTCGGTCGGCGCCCACTGGACGAAGAGGCCCCCCGGCTTGAGGCTCTCGCGCACAAGCGAGAGGAACTCCACCGAGTAGAGCATGCCTGAGTGCGAGGTCTGCGGCAGGATGGCATCTGCCTCGATCACGTCGTAGCGGGCGCCGGAGGCGAAGATCTCGCGCCGCCCGTCACCCACCGCGAGGGTGAAGCGCGGGTCGGTCACGAGCGCCGCGAGCGCGCTCTCTGGCCGTGTCGCGGCGTAGTCGCGGATCACCTCATAGACGGGCGCGATCAGCTCGACGGCGCGGATGTGTCGGGTTGCCGGGTTCCAGCCGGCGGCGAAGGGCGTGCCGCCTGAGCCGGACCCGATCACGAGCACATCCTCCGGGTTCGGGTGCAAGGCGGGCCCGATGGCACCGAGGAAGTAGTGGTGCGGCCAGAACGGCACCTGGCTCTGGGTGTGGCCCGTGATGAACATCGGCCCCGCGTCGCCCTTGAGCCGCAGCACGACCACGCCCGAGCGGTCCTCCGCCACGATCGCCGTCTGGTCGGCCTTGACGCCGTGGATCCGGCTCCACCAGGCGACATTGCCCGGGAAGAGGGCAATCGCCGCCGCAAGGCAGAGGGCGAGCGCCCGCCCCGCTGTATCGCGCACGCCGCTACGGGCGGCGAGGACGAGCCACAGGAGGAGCATCGCCAGCGCGAGCAGCCCCACCGCCCGCGCCGTTCCCGCCGTTCCGAAGAGGTGCAGAAGCACGAGCCCGCAGACCAGGCTTCCGGCCGCGTTGCCGGCGATGTTGCCGAGCTGGACGAGCCCGACCCGGAACCCGACCGAGGCAAGGTCACGCTGCACCGCCTTCTGCACCACGGGAAAGCTCATCCCCAGCAGGAAGGCGGGAGGCCCGATCAGAGCCACCGCGAGTGCGGCGATCACCGCGATCTCGGCAGGGCCGTGACGGAACGTCTCCATGCCGACGAGCGCCTCGAACCAGGGGAAACCGTAGAGGGCGCGGAAGCCAAGCAGCGTGGCAAGCGCATAGAGGGCGGCCCAGGCCTGGAGATGAAAGAAGGCCACCCGCGTGTCGGCGACACGCTTCACCCACGCCGAGCCGGCGACGACGCCGAGACCGTCCGTCACCAGGAACACGCCGAGGATGAGCGAGAAGGAATAGGCGTTCGCCTGGCCGGCGATTCCGAGCACGCGCACCCAGAGGATCTCGAGCGCGATGATGAAAAAGCCGGAGAGGAAGACGAGTGTGGTCCAGGCCGGGAGTCCGAGGCTGCCCGGTTCCTTCGCGCCGATAGCAGCGGCGCGACCCGGTGCGGCGGGTGCCTGACGCGGCAGGCCGCGGAGCACCGCGACGGTCAGAAGTGCCGCCACGGCATTCAGCGCCGCGCCCACGTGGAGCGAGCGCTCGAAACCGAGGGTGCCGACGAGCCAGAAGCCGCCGACCAGGGTGCCCGCGGCCGCACCGAGGGTGTTGACGCCATAGAGCCAGCCGATCCGCCCCGCCGCCTGGTCAAGCCGGGCCACGACGGCGCGGGCGAGGAGCGGCAGCGACAGGCCCATCAGAAGCGTCGGCGCGAGCAGGCCCGCGAAGCAGACGGCGAAGATCTGCCAGCCGGCGGTCATGAGCGGCCCGAGCTCCTCCACCACCACGCCGTAGAGGAAGGGCTTCGAGAGCAGGGCGAAGACGGCGATGCCGCCCTCGCAGGCGATGAAGGCCCAGGCCGCTCGGTGTGGCGACAGCCGGTCGGCGATGACGCCGGCGAGCAGCGACCCGAGCCCGAGCCCGGCGAGGAAGGCGCCGACGACGAGCGCCGCAGTCACGGCATCGGACCCGGCGAAAAGGCCGAGCATGCGCTGCCAGATCACTTGGTAGAGCAGTGCGGCGAAGCCTGACGCGAAGAAGCCGATCGAGATCAGGCCGAACACGGGCGTGCGGCCGGTCGCCCGGGCCTCGCCCCGAACCTCGACAACACCGTGCATCGATGCCCCTGCCATCCCCCCGAAAGCGCGCTTCGCGGAGCGCCCAGGTCCTGTCAACTCCCCTTTTCCGCGGCAGCCGCGTGATTGGCCCTTGGATCGCCCGCCAAGGTGTCGGAATGAAGGCGCGCTTCGGGCCTTCGTCCGAAGCGCCGGCAGGGGAGAGCGATGGCACGGGTGAGGGTCGCGGTGATCGGGGCGGGCCATTTCGGCCGGTTCCACGCGCAGAAGGTGGCGGCCGCGGCAGGGGCCGTTCTCGTCGGCATCCATGACCGGCATCCGGAGCGTGCGGCTGCCGTTGCCGCCGAGCTCGGCGCCCCCGCCCTTGCCTCGGCCTCTGACGCGATCGAGGCGTCGGAGGCGGTGATCGTCGCCACCTCCACCCCGTCGCACCATGAGATTGCCGCCGCGGCGTTCGACGCGGGCCGGCATGTGCTCGTCGAGAAGCCGATGACGGCGACTCTTGCCGAGGCCGATGACCTGATCGCGCGCGCGGCGAGGGCGGGGCGCGTGCTCCAGGTCGGGCATCTCGAGCGGTTCTCGGCGGCGCGCGGGGCGCTCGCGCGCCACGTCTCGCGCCCCCTCGTGATGGAATGCGTCCGGGTCTCGCCGTTCCGGCCGAGGGGGCTCGATGTGTCGGTCGTACTCGACCTGATGATCCACGACATCGACCTCGTGCTTATGCTCGCTCAGGCCGCCCCCGTCTCGGTGGAGGCGACCGGCGCGACCGTGATGTCGGATCGGATCGATGTCGCGCTGGCGCGCCTTGCCTTCGCCGACGGCCGGGCCGCCTCCCTCAGCGCGAGCCGGATCGCTCCCGGCACGACGCGCACGCTCCGCGTCGCGGGGGTGGACGGCACGCTCGAGGCAGACCTTGTCGCCCGCACGCTGAGGCGTTTCCGGGTCGCGGACGGGTCGGTCTCTGAGGAGAGCTGGACGGAGGCCGACAGCCTCGCCGCGCAGCTCGAGGGGTTCCTCGCGGCGGTGCGTGGCGAGGCGCCGCCGCGTGTCGACGGCAGGGCGGGCCGGGCGGCGCTTGCCATCGCGCTCGAGATCGAGGCGCGGATCGCCGAGGCGCAGGCCTCAGCACGCGCCGCCGGGCTGCTCGAGACGCTCTAGGATCGCCTCTGCCGCCGCCTCCGAGGGCGCGCGGCCACCCGGGGCGGCGAGGGCGGCGCGCACCTCCGCACAGGCCCGGCGCTGCGCCGCCGCTGCGGCGCGATCGGTCAGAAGCGTGGTGACCGCCGCGGCGAGTGCCTCCGGCGTGGCGTTCTCCTGCAAGAGTTCCGGCACCGCCGGCTCGGTGGCGAGCAGGTTGACGAGCGAGGCGTGACGCACCCTGACGAGCCGACGCACGATCGCAACCGTCAGCCTGTTGCCGCGCCAGGCCACCACCTGCGGCACGCCGGCGAGCGCGACCTCGAGCGAGGAGGTGCCCGATTTCACGAGCGCCGCGGCGGCGGCGGCGAGCGCATCGCGCTTGCCCTGGTCGTCATCGACCACCGGGACGCCCGGCCATGCTCGGGCGATCCGCTCTTTGTGGCGGGGAAGGGAGAGAGCGACGGGAACGAGGCCGGGGACGCGGGTGCGAAGCCGCTCGAGCGCGGCGCCGAAGAGCGGCAGGTGCCGCGCGAGCTCGCCCTGTCGGCTTCCGGGCATGACGGCGAGAACTCTCGCCCCCTCGGCGAGGCCGTGCCGTCTCCGGAACGACTCCCCGTCCCCGGGCACCGCGCCCTCGAGGACAGGGTGGCCGACGAACCGCGCCTCGATCCCCGCGCTCGCGAAGAACGCGGGCTCGAAGGGCAGAAGGCAAAGGAGACGGTCGACCCGCGCGGCGATCTTCCGCACCCGGCCCGGACGCCAGGCCCAGACCTGCGGCGCGACGTAGTGGACCACGCGCACGCCCTTCCGCCGCACGCGCCCGGCGAGGCGAAGGGCGAAGGACGGCGCATCGATCGTGACGAGAACGTCGGGGCGTTTGGCGAGGATGTCGGCCTCCGCTTCGCCAAGGCGCCTGATCAGCCGCGGCAGGGAGGGCAGAACCTCGGCAAGCCCCATCAGCGCGAGCTCCTCCATCGGGAAGAGGGAGGCGAGCCCCTGCTCGGCCATCCGCGGCCCGCCGATCCCGGCGAAGCGCACACCCGGCCGACGCGCCGCGAGCGACGCCATCAGCCGCCCGCCGAGCACATCGCCGGAGGCCTCTCCCGCGACGAGGTAGATCAGCGTCATGCGGCGAGCAGGGCGCGTACCGCGGCCTCGAGCGCATCCGCCACCGCGAAGAGCTCGGCGAGCTCGACATGTTCGTCCGCCCCGCCCATACCGTGCGGGGTAGGCCCGAACACGGCGGTGGGGATGCCGAACAGGCGGAACAGCCGCGCATCGGAGCCGCCCACCCGAAGGTTGAGAACGGGGCGGCGGCCGAGCACCGCTTCCGCCGCACACGCGAGGGCCTCGAACAGGGGATGGTCGGGTGGTGTGACGGTCGGCTCCCAGGCGACATCGACGCTGAGCGTCACCCCGGGCAGGTCGGCGATCGCTGATCGTTCGGCGGCGATGACCGCCTCGGTCGTCGTCCCCGGCGGCAGACGGATATCGAGCCCTGCCTCGGCCCGCTCCGGCACGAGGTTGGTGCTCGTTCCGGCAGCGACCCGGCCGAGATTGACGGTAAGCCGCGAGAGCGTCTCCGCCTCGCCCTGACCCCCGAAGCGCTCGCTCACGTCCCGGGCGGCCGCGATCGCCCGCGCGACCTCTGCGGGCAGCGCGACCGGCAGATCGCGCAGCGCGAGGAGACGACGAACCGCCTCGACCACCAACTCTGCAGCGTTGACGCCGCGATGCACATGCGCGCCGTGCGCGGCGCGCCCCTCCGCCTGCAGCGTCAGCCACACCATGCCCTTCTCGCCGAAGCGGATCACGGCAGGGCTGCCGGCATCGACGACGATGCAGGCGTCGCCCTGCAGGGCGGGAACGGTCTCGAGCAGGAACAACGTCCCGTCGCGCCCCATGCTCTCCTCGTCGCCGGCGAGCGCGAGCACCACCTCGCCCGGCCAGTCGCGACGCCCAGCAAGCGCGGAGAGGACGGCGATCGCGGCGGCGATCCCGCCCTTCATGTCGGCAGAGCCGCGGCCGAACAGCCTGCCGTCGCGCACCTCGGGCGCATAGGGAGGGCTCTCCCAGCGCGCCTCGTCCCCGGCCGGATAGGTGTCGAGATGGCCGGAGAGGACGATCCGCCGGCCCGGCCGTCCGCCGCGCAGGACTGCAACGAGGTTGTGCACGGGCTCGCGACGCACACGGCGCGTCACCTCCACGTCCGGGATCGCCGCGAGGATCCGCGCCGCTTCGTCGGCGACGGCACGGGTGTCGGAGGGCGGCGTCTCGGAGGGGATCGCGATCAGCGCCTTCGCCGTCTCGAGGATCAGGTCGTGATCGGTCATGCCGCCCGGGTCGGCCGCACGACGACGGGGCAGGGAGGGACCTCCTCCGGCCAGTCGGCATGGTTCAGCACCGCGCCGTCGCGCCGCACCGCATCGACCGACGCGGGGTCGAGCGTGGCGACGACGAGGCCGGGCGCGTTCTCGCCCCCCTCGGCGATGATCCCGTCATCGGGGAAGAAGCGGTCAGCGGGGCCGTAGATCCCGGCCCGGCCATGGTTCGAATCGAGGCTCTCGCACCACGGTGCTGTGCCGACGGTGGGCGCGACCGCGACCAGGCACTGGTTCTCGATCGCCCTCGCCCGCGCCGAGACGGTGACGCGCGTCGCGCCTGCCGCCGTGTCGGTCGCGGCAGGGGCGAGGATGAGCCACGCACCGGCCCGCGCCTGGGCGCGCACGAGCGGAGGGAATTCCACGTCGTAACAGACGGCGATCCCGAGCCTTCCCCACGGGGTCTCGAACACACGGGGCGGCGCGCCCGGGGCGAGCCCCCAGGCTTCGCGCTCGAACCGTGTGGGCCGGTTCTTCTCCTGCCAACCCGCGAGGCCCTCAGGCGCGACGAGGGGGCAGGCGTTGACGATGCCCAGCTCGGTTCGCAGCAACACCGTTCCGCCGGCGATCCAAATCCGGTGTCGGGCGGCGGCACGCTCGAGCGACGCCACGAGCCGAGATGCTGCGTCTGCCGCGCGGTCGCGCTCGGCGGCCGCGCCGCCGCCGCCGGGGAAGGCCTCGGCGCAGAGAGCGTATTCGGGAAGTACGAGAAGCTCCGCCCCGGCCGCGCGCGCCTCCTCACACCACCGCTCGAGCCAGTGGGCGACCGGCTCGGCGCAAACGGGCCAGGCGAGGGTGGCGAGGCGTAGCGGACGGGTCACGGCAGCGGCGCGTCGCCAAGCGGGCGGATCCAGAAGGAGAGCTCGTGCAGGCTCTCCTCCGTGCCGCCGATCTCGCGCCACGCGAGGTGGCAGACGAGGTTCGGGTAGGGCACGTAGCCGCGCCGGCGCCAGAACCCATCAAGCGGCCGGTAGTCCGCAGGCCGAAGCGGGTCGTCATCCGGCCGCCGCACCGCGCAGAAACAGGTGTAGGCAATGCCGGGGAAGCTCGCGGCATGGGCCTCGCGCGCGTCGAAGAAGGCATGGCCGAGGCCGCGCCCGCGATAGGCCGGAAGCAGCACGCTCTCGCCAAAATAGAAGAATCGGGACGGATCGAGCCCATGGTCCTCGAACGGGGAACGGATCGCATCCGTCTCGACCGCGAGCGGCAGGCAGGTCGCAGCACCCACCACCGCCTCGCCGTCGCGCACCAGAACGATGGCCCCGCCATCGCGCGTGTAGCGGGCGAGGTAGCTCGCCTCGTAGGCGGCATCGCCGTCGTAGAGATAGGGATACTCGCGGAACACGGCGATCCTCAGCCGCGCGAGCTCCTTCAGATGCGGCAGAAGAGCGGGCCCGGTGAGGGTGTCGATTCGGAGCGTGGCGCCGTCCATGCCGCATGCTTACGAGGTGCGGTGGGGAACGGCAACGAAGCGCTTCGCGCGCCCGCGCGCCGTCACCCACCGGCGGCGAACGCCGCCTCGTTCGACGCCGCCTTCTGGAACGCCGCGATCCCCTCCTCGATCACCGACCTCGGGAGGTCGCGCACGATGAAGACGAGCCGCGAGCGCCGGTCATCCGTCCCGTCCGGGCGCTTCGGCCACGCGGGCAGACGGGCAGGAGGGTGGAACAGGTGCTGCACGCCGTGGATCGCGACCGGACGCTCCTGCCCGACGAGGTCAAGGATGCCCTTGACGCGGAGAAGGCTCTCCCCGCGCGTCACGATCAGCATCTCGAGCCAGGTGGCGAGCGCCGACCACTCGAGCGGCGTCTCGAAGGTCAGGCAGAAGGCGCTGATGCGCGAGTCGTGGCGGTTGACGTCGCGTGGGGTATCGCGCGCGCCGTGGCCATCGTGATGATGCTCGTGGCCGTGGCCGTGGTCGTGGTCGTGGTCGTGGTCGTGATGATGGTGGTGGTCTCCGCCATAGGCCTCGGCGTTCAGCCAGGCGGCGACGTCGGGGATCTTGCGGGAGGGGTCGAACAGGCCGGCGTTGAGGAGGTCGCGGGGCTCGACCGCACCCATCGTTGCCGTGATCTGGCGCGCGCCGGGATTGAGCGCGGCGAGCCGGCGCTCAAGCCGCGCGACCCGCTCGGGGCCTGCAAGATCGGCCTTGGTGATGACGATGCGGTCGGCCACGGCCGCCTGCTTCACGCTTTCGGCTTGGGAATCGAGCGTCGCCTCGCCGACAACCGCGTCCACCGTCGTGACGATCCCGTCGAGCCGGTAGCGGGACGCGATCCCGGGCTCGGCCATCAGCGTGTGCAGGATCGGGGCCGGGTCAGCGAGGCCGGTCGTCTCGATCACGACGCGATCGAACGCGATCTCGCCCGCCTCGGCCCGCTCCGCAAGGCGCCCGAGCGCCTCGACGAGATCGCCGCGCACGGTGCAGCAGAGGCAGCCCGAGGAGAGAAGCACGAGGTCGCCATCGACCCGCTCGACCAGGAGATGGTCCAGCCCCACCTCGCCGAACTCGTTGATCAGCACCGCTGTGCGGGCGAGCTCGGGGCGTCGGACCAGGGCGTTGAGCAGCGTGGTCTTGCCGCTGCCGAGGAAGCCCGTGAGCACGGTGACCGGGATCGGAAGCGTCATCGCGCGCCCCCGTAGAGCGCTTCCGGGTCGGCGAGGGGGGCGGCAATCTCGGTCACCGCTCCGTCGCGGATGGCGGTGAAGAAGCACGACCGCCGGCCGGTGTGGCAGGCGACACCGGTCTGCTCGACGAGGGCGAGCAGCGAATCCCGATCGCAATCGAGCCTGAGCTCGACCAGGCGCTGCACCTGCCCCGAGGTCTCGCCCTTGCGCCACAGCGTGCCGCGGCTTCGCGAGAAGTAGCAGACGCGCCCGGTGGCGAGAGTCTCCTCCACCGCCGCTCGGTTCATCCAGGCGAGCATCAGCACCTCGCCGGTTGCGGCGTCCTGGGCGATGATGGGCACGAGTCCGGCGCGGTCGAACCGGACGGCGTCGAGGAAGGCCTCGCGCGCTCGCTCGTGCGGTGGGGTGTAGCTGGTCACGCAGGCTCCTTCGCAGCCTTAGGAAATGATTATAATATGACACGATGACCAGCGGAACAATGACGGAAGGCTCCGAGACCGGGATTGAGGCGGCGCTCGCGCGGGCGGAGCGGCACTGCGCCGCCCGCGGGGCGCGGCTGACCAACCTTCGACGCCAAGTGCTCGCGCTGATCCTCCAAAGCCCCGTTCCGATCGGCGCCTATGCACTGCTCGACAAGCTGAAGCCGAGCCATGCCGGGGCCGCCCCGCCCACCGTCTATCGCGCTCTCGAGTTCCTTCTCAAGCATCGCCTGGTGCACCGGATCGAGCGGCTCAACGCCTTCATCGGCTGCCGTGTCGGCTGCACGGAGGCCAGCGCAGCGCAGGGGCACGAGGAGCACGGGCATGCCCATGCGGCGCAGTTCCTGATCTGCCGCCGCTGCGGCCGCGTCGAGGAGATCGAGGACGAGGCGGTCGGCCGCGCGCTCGCTGCCGCTGCGCGCTGCGCGGGATTTGCGCCCGAGCATGCGACGGTCGAGATCGAGGGCACCTGCTCCTCCTGCCGCGCAGGCTGAGAGCGCGCCCGCCACGGCGCACGCCGCGTGTCGAGGCCGTTGCGCGAGCGGCCGGCCGCGCCGAAGGCTGTGGACGATGCCGCGCCGACGAGCGGCGAAGGGGCGGCAGCCGACGGGGGCCGTCCGCCAGCCTTCCTCGCCTCACCCTCTGTGGTGGCGCAGGACGGACAACCCCGCCTCGAGGTCAGCGATCAGGTCGGCCGTGTCCTCGAGCCCGACGTGCAGCCGCACCGCCGGCCCGCCGAGGTCGCCCGAGGTCGCGGTGCGGGTGATGAACCCCGTGGTGGGGAGGGCGAGGCTCTCATAGCCGCCCCAGGAGGCGCCGATCCCGAACAGGGTCAGGCTGTCGACGAAGGCCCAAGTGTCCTCGACGCTGAACTCGGGGCGGAACACCACGCCGAACAAAGAGCACGCTCCCGTGAAGTCGCGCTTCCAGAGCTCATGCCCGGGCGCTCCCGGGAGGGCAGGGTAGAGGACCTTGAGCACTTCCGGCCGGGACGCGAGCCAGGACGCGACCTCGAGCGCGCTCGCCGCCTGCCGCGCAAGCCGAACCGGCATGGTGCGCACGCCGCGCAGCGCGAGCCAGCAATCATCCGGCGAGGCGTACTGCCCGAGCTGCAGCGCGGCGGAGCGTAGCGTCCGCCAATTCTCCTCGGTGTTGACCGTGATCGCGCCGAGCAGCACGTCGGAGTGCCCCACAACGTACTTGGTGAGCGCCTGGATCGAGACATCGACGCCGTGGCGGAACGGCTGGAAGTGGTGGATGCCCCAGGTGTTGTCCATCAGCACCTTCGCCCCGCGCGCATGGGCGGCGCGAGCGATCGCGGGGATGTCCTGAACCTCGAAGGTGTGGCTGCCCGGGCTTTCGGTGTAGACCACCCGCGTGTTGGGGCGGATCAAGGCCGCGATCCCGGCCTCGTCGATGCAGGGGTCGTAGTAGGTCGTCTCGATGCCGAGACGGGCGAGCATCCCGTCAGCGAAGCTTCGCGCGGGGCCGTAGACGCTGTCGGGCATCAGGAGGTGATCGCCCGCCTTGAGGAAGGCGAGGAGCGGCACCGTGACGGCGGCAAGCCCGGTCGAGACGATCTGGCACCGCCGCCCGCCCTCGATCTCGCAGATGACGTCCTCGAGCGCGTGGTGGTTCGGGCCGCCCTGGGTGCCATAGGTCAGCGCCTGGTCGAACCGCTTCGCGGCCGCCGCGCGGCGATCGGCGCAGGAGGGGTAGAGGACGGTCGAGCCGCGCACGACGGGCGGGTTGACGAAGCCGTGCACGCGCGTGCCGGCGCGGCCCGCATGGCTCATGCGGGTGAAGAAGCCGTGCGGCGTGCCGTGTCCCTTGCGTGCGCTGTCGTCAGGCATCGGATCGTGTCTCCACAGGCGTGTCGGTGCGCCCGCCCCACTCGGTCCATGACCCGTCATAGACGGCGACATCGGGAAGCCCGACCAGATGGGCGGCGAAGGCGATTGCGCAGGCGGTGACGCCGGAGCCGCAGGAGGCGATCACGGGGTGCGTGCCATCCGCCCCGGCAGCGGCGAGAAGGGCGCGCAGCTCCTCGGCTGGGCGGAACGTCGCGTCATCGTTCAGAAGTGCGAGATGGGGCAGGTTGCTCGCCCCCGGGATGTGGCCCGAGCGGAGGCCGGGCCGAGGCTCCGGCGCGGTGCCGTGGAAACGCCCCGCCGGCCGCGCGTCGACGAGCCGGGCTGTGTGCGTGGTGACGGCGCCGAGCACCGCGCGCCAGTCGGCCACGAGCCAGGGGCGGAAGGCGGGGGCGAACACGGCAGGCGGCGGTGAGGCAGGTTCCCCGCTCTCCGTCTGCCGCCCTTCGGCGATCCATTTCGGCAGGCCGCCATCGAGCACCGCGGCCGCGTCGTGCCCGAAAACGCGCATCATCCACCAGCCGCGCGCCGCCGAGGCCATGCCCTTCTGGTCGTAGAACACGACCTGGTGCGCGTTCGAGATGCCCAAGGCTTCCATCGCTGCGGCGAAGGTCGTGGGGTCGGGCAGCATGTGGGGAAGGTCGGTCGAGCGGTCAGCCACCTCGTCGATGTCGAGGTAGCGCGCGCCCGGGATCCGCCGGGCGCGGTACTCGGCCTTGCCGTCCTTCGGCTCGTTCGGCAGGTATTTGGTGATGTCGACCACCACGAGCTCCGGCTCGCCCAAGCGCTCGGCGAGCCAGGCGGTGGTGACGAGCGCGTCAGGATTCGCGTAGCCCTCAGCCATGTCCCTCAGCCCTCCAGAGCGAGCGCGATTCGTCGGTTCTGACGCCCCTTGTTCTCGATCTTCACCACCGTGACGCGCCCCACCTCCCGGGTCGAGCCGACATGGGTGCCGCCGCAGGGCTGGAGGTCGATCGGGGTTGCCTCGGGCCCGATCCGCACGAGCCGCACCCGCCCGGTGCCGCGCGGCGGCTTGACCGAGAGCGTGCGCACTAGCCCAGGGTTCGCGTCGAGCTCCTCCTCGGTGATCCAAAGCGTGCCGACCGGGTGATCCTCGGCGACGAGAGAGGCGAGCGCCGCGTTGAGCCGCTCCTTATCCGGCGGCTCGGGGAGGTCGAAATCAAGCCTGCCCTTGCCGTCGCCGATCGACCCGCCGGTCACCGCCGTCCCGGGGAGAAGGCTGCAGAGGAGATGCAGCGCCGTGTGCATGCGCATCAGCCGGTAGCGTCGCTCCCAGTCGATCTCCGCCCTGACCTCTGCACCGATCTCCGGCAGGGGTGTTCCGGGGGCGACACGGTGGAGGATCGTTCCGCCCTCTCCCTTCACCGTATCGATCACCGCGACCGCCGACCCGTCGGGCATCAGGAGCCGGCCCGTGTCCCCGGGCTGCCCGCCGCCTTGGGCGTAGAACACGGTGCGGTCGAGAACGATCCCCTCCGGCCCGGCCGACAGCACGCTGGCGGTGCAGCTCCGCAGCGTGGCGTCGTCGCGAAACAGCGGCTCCGTCTTCACCGGCCTTCCCCTTGCCGCATGTCACGCGGCCCAGGCGCGTCTCAGCCGCTCGCGATTGGCCTGAAGCCACAAGAGAGCGAGCGCGGTGGTGATGTTGACGATCCGCCCCTCCGCGACCATCGCGAAGGCCGACTCGGCCGGCACGGCGAAGACCCTTATGTCCTCGTGCTCGTGGGCAAGCCCGGCATGGCCCGCCTCGCCGGGAGGGGCGTCCACCCTGCCCGCGAACACGGTGATCGTCTCGTCGGCCACACCCGGGCTCAACAGGAATCGGCCCGCCCGCTCGAGAGCGGTGACGGAAAGCCCCGTCTCCTCGAGCGTCTCGCGAACCGCCACCGCTTCGTCCGGCTCATCCCCGTCGGCGAGGCCGGCCGCGACCTCGACGAGCCACGGCTCGAGCCCGGCGGCGAGCGCGGGCAGGCGGAACTGTTCGATGAGCACCACGGTGTCGCGAACCGGGTCATAGGGCACGACCGCGACGGCGCGGCCGCGGCGCAACAGCTCCCAGCGCGCCGGGCCGCGCAGCTCGCCGCGGAAGCCGCGGAAGGAGAAGGACACGCGCTGAAGCGCATTGCGCCCATGCCAGAGGGTTTCGACCTCGTGGATCGTGACGCGCGGATCGGAGGGGAGGGAGAGCTCTGCCATGCGGGCGCGCACCCTAGCCGCTCGGCCCTGGCAGGGCCAGGGGGCGCGGGGATAGCATCCGGGGAGGAGAACGCCCCACCCGGTGACCGATCCCACGCCCACGCGGCAGACGGAGGCCCGAGACTCGACCGCCCGGCGCCGCGCCCGCGCCATCGCCTCCATCATTGGCGCGACCGCCATGTTCGCGTGCGCGGCGATGCTCGTGAAGCTCGTCTCATCCACCCTTCCTACAGCGGAGATCGTGCTCGCGCGCTGCGCCATCTCGCTTGCGGCCCTCACCCCCCTGCTCGCCCGCGAGGGGGGCCTGCGCGCGCTTCGGACGCGCGAGCCGTTCTGGCACGCGGTGCGCACGTTCTCGGGCTTCGGCGGCATGATCACCGCCTTCTACGGCTACGCAACCCTGCCGCTCGCCGAGGTCACGGCGCTCGGCTTCACCATGCCGATGTTCCTCACCATGCTCTCGATCCCGATCCTGGGCGAGAAGGTCGGAATCAGGCGTGCGAGCGCGATCGTGGTCGGCTTCCTCGGCGTGCTTCTGATCCTTCGCCCGTTCTCGAACGCCATCCCGCTTCTTCCGGCGCTCGTCGTCGTGTTCGGCGCGGTGTGCTGGGCAATGGCGATGATCGCGATCCGCAGGATGGGGGAGCTCGGCGAAAGCAATGTGGCGATCGTCGCCTGGTTCTCGATCGGCGGCACGGTGCTTGCCGGGGTGCTCACGATCCCGGTCTGGGTCACGCCGACGCTCGCCGAGACGGCGGCTCTCATCGGCGTGGGGCTCGCGAGCACGGTGGCGCAGCTTCTGATGACGGATGCCTATCGCCGTGGCGAGCCCACGATCGTCGCGCCGTTCGAATACACGAGCATCCTCTGGACGACGTTGATCGGCATCACGCTGTTCGGGGAGACGCCATCGCCCACGATGGCGGCGGGCGTGCTCGTGCTCGTCGCCTCCGGCCTCTACATCCTGCATCGGGAGGTGATACGCCGTCGCGAGGCGGGCGGGGCCGGGCGCTGAGGCGCCTGGGAAGCCGAGGACGGAGCACGCGCGACCCGAGAGCGAGCGGCGTCTACGGCGGGCGTTTTGCGGTGGATCCCCGACCGCCCGGCTCGAGCCGATGCGAGGCGGGACGGGTCATCGGACCCCCCGGTTCTGCCCAGGCGAAGGGGCGAACCGGGGATCCGACCCGCGGCAGTAGCCTCTCGCCGCGCCTCGGCAGCGGCGCACCTCAAGATTTCGGAAACATGAACACAGCGTGATGAGTGCGTGTCCGACACGCGCCGAGGCGTCGCCCCGAAGCCTCAGCGCCGCCTCAGGCTCAGGATATAGGCGATCAGGTCCTCGGTCTCCTCGCGCGTGAGGCTCAGGTCGGGCATGCGGTCATGCGGCGTGCGGAGGAACACGGTGAGCGACGTCACCGTCGTCGAGGCACGGTCCGCAACCGATTGCAGCGTCGGCGCTCCGTCGGTGGCACGCCCCGCTCCCGGCCCGACGGCGTGGCAGGAGGTGCACCAGCGCTCGGCGATCGCCGCCCCGGACGCCACGTCGCCGGTCGGAACCTGGGCGTTAGCGGCGAGGGAAAGGGAGAGGGCAGCCACCAGGGTCAACACGCGCATCGCACACTCCTTCGCAAGCGCCCCGGAGCGTCGCTGACGCCGCGCGCGCGTGCCTTGACGGCGATCAAACCGACTTCAGAGCCCCCATCGCCCGAAGCCGGCGACGATGCTCGTCACGAGCCCCAGCACGAGATTGGCGGTGATCAGGAGCCGCACGCGATTGGCCGCAGCCGTCGCCGCTTCCGCCTCGCCACGCCCCATCGCGGCGCGGAAGCGGGCATAGGGCCCGAACCAGATGGCGAGGAACACCCCCGCCATGATCATGCCGGTGAGGTTCATCACATGGACATGCACGCCGGCGTCACGGAAGCCGCCATACCAGCCGAACAGCAACGCCCAGCCGCTCGCGACCACGATCGGCATCGCATGCCAGACGATCAGGAAGAAGCGGCGGAACACCTCGGCATGAAGTGCTAAGCGCTGTGGCGGTGCGAGCACAGCGAGCGCTGGGCGGAGGACGAGGATCGCGAACGCCATGCCGCCGACCCAGAGGATCGCGCCGACGAGGTGAAGCACGAACAGCAAGGTCGGCACGGTCGCGCTCATCATTCCCTCCCGAGCCAAGGGGCGAGAGCCGAGACGAGCCCGCGCACCTCCTCTGCCGCGAGGCTCCGCGGCGCGCTCTCGGTCACACCAAGTCCGGCCGCCATCGCCATCGCGTAGGCCGAGCGGTTGCCGAGCGAGGCGGGAAGCGCCTCCACCCCGGCGCGGGCGAGCTCGGCCTTGGTCGCCTCGAGCAGCCGGCCACGCGCGGGCGCGCGATTGAGAACGACCTTGGCCTCGCGCCGCTCTGCCCTGGCGAGGTCGAGCGTCGGGCCGGTCGCCCAGAGGTCGAGCGGCGAGGGCTGCATCGGCACGAGCACGAGGTCGGCCGCGCGCAGGGCGAGCCGCGCCTCGGTCTCGGCATGCGGCGGGCTGTCGATCAGAACCACCTCGTGGTCGCGCCTGAGCCGCTCGATCTCGGCGGCGAGCTTCCAGCCGGAGGTGTCGGCGAAGGTGATGCCGGCTGCGGCCGCCCGTGCCTCAGTCTTGCGGCGCGCATGCCAGCGCGCGAGCGACCTCTGCGGGTCGATGTCGAGCAGGGCGACGCGCCGGTCGGCCGCAAGCGCGGCTGCAAGCTGGGCCGCGAGCGTGGTCTTGCCCGCTCCGCCCTTCTGCTGCGCCACCGTGAGCACGATCGCCGCCATCCGGCGAAGGCTAGCGGAGCGACTCGCGCGGCTCCAACCACCGGAAGCGGCCGGGCGCGTAGGGAGCGGGGTCGAGCGGCGGCGCCGCGCCCGTCATCAGCGCCGCGATCAGACGCCCGCTGCCCGCGCCCATGGTCCAGCCGAGCGGCCCGTGGCCGGTGTCGAGCCAGAGGTTGCGCACCCGCGTCGGCCCGATCAGCGGCCGCCCGTCCGGGCTCATCGGGCGCAGCCCCGTCCAGTGCTCGGCACGGGCATAGTCCCCGCCCTCGGGGAACAGGCGCCGCAGCGCGCCAAGGGTGGCGGCGGCACGCACAGGCGAGGGCGTCTTGTCCCAGCCTGCAAGCTCGAGGGTTCCGGCGGCGCGGAGCCGCTCGCCGAAGCGGGCGACGTAGATCTTCGCATGCTCGTCCACCACCGCGAGCCTCGGCGCGCCGTTGCGCCCGGCGATCGGGACGGTGGCGGAATAGCCCTTGCCGGGATAGACGGGAAGCGCAAGACCGGCTGTGGCGGCGAGCTGGACCGACCACGGGCCTGCCGCAAGCACCACCTGATCGGCAGCGATCGTCTCGCCGGTCTCGAGCACGACACCTGTCGCCGCCCCGCGGGCGACCGCGAGCCGCGCCACCCGCGTGCCATAGCGGAAGGTCACGCCCAATGCCGCGGCAGCATGGGCGAGCCCGGCGGTGAAGCGATGTGCGTCGCCGGTCTCTCCCTCCTTCGCGAAAAGAGCTCCGGCATAGCGGCTTGCCGCTTCGGCGAGCGCGGGTTCGGCGGAGGCGATGCCGGAGCGGTCGAGCAGCTCCGCCGCGAAGCCAGCCTCGCTGAGCCGTCGCGCCTTCGCCTCGGCGGCGGCCATCTCCGCGGGCGTGGTGAGCAGGGTGAGCGTGCCGGCGGTCGAGTTCTGGTCGTCGATGGCAAGCCTCGCCCGCAGCCGTGCGGTTTCCGCCGCCGAGAAGCGGCAGAGCTCCCCGATCGCCGCGGCGTTCGCCGCGAAAGCGCGAGGCGTGCAGTTGGCGAGGAAACGCACGCCCCAGCGCCACAGGGCGGGATCCCAACGGAAGGGGCGAAGCAGGAGTGGCGCGTCCTCTCGCCCAATCCAGCGCAGAAGCTTGCCCGGCACGTCCGGCGCCGCCCAGGGGCCAGAGGCGACGGAGATGTGCCCCCCGTTGGCGAACGAGGTCTCGAGGCCGGGCCCGTCACGCGCCTCGACCACGGTCACCTCCACCCCCGCCTCGCGCAGGAACCAGGCGGCGGAGACGCCGACGATCCCTGCGCCGAGGACGAGGGCGTGCACCGTTCAGTTGGTCGCGAAGGGGTTGGCGAAGGCGGGAGGTCGCGTGTGCCGGGGCGGGAAGGCCGCGGCGAGATAGTCGACGATCAGCTTCCGCTCCTCCGGCTCGAGCGGGTTCATATTCTGCTTCTCGACCATCCAGTCGATCAGCTCGTCCCATTGCTGACGGGTAAAGCCGGAGCGGCGGATCAGCGCCGTGGAGTGGCATGCCGTGCAGGCATAGAAGGTCTCGTCACGGCCATGTCCGTCGGGAAGCACCGAGGGCTCCTCGGGCTCGGCAGCGAGCGCGGCGGGAGGGGCGGGGGCTCCCCCGACCAGGAGCCCCCCGAGCAGAAGGACAGCGAACCTCCGCATGCCGGCTCAGCCCACGAGGATCGCCACACGGCTGATCGGGTTCGCCCCGTAGCCCTGCGGGTTCCAGTTCCCGGCGACATGCGGCTGCATCTTCCCGTCGCTGTCGGTGGCGCGATACCAGATCTCGAAGTAGCCGTCCGAGGGCAGCGTTACCGAGCCCTCCCAACGCTGCCAGGCATACTTGTTCGCCGGCGCGCCGAGCCGCATCTCCTGCCACGTCGAGCCATAGTCGATGCTGACATGCATCGCTCGCACCGTTTTCTCACCGGCCCAGGCCGCGCCGCGCAAAGCGATGGTCCGGGTGCCGGACGGCAGGCGCGTGCCGTTGGCGACGTTGGTGAGAATGCTGCGCACCGGCATCGAGGTCATGTCGACGAAGCTCGACCCGTCATTCTGCGAACCCGGAACGATCGGCACCACCGGTACGCGATAGCTCGTCCCGCCCATGCCCTGGCCGGTATGCGGCTTGTCGAGGATCTGGATCCGCGTCAGCCACTTCTGGCTCAGCGAGCCGGGCCAGCCGGGGACGATCAGCCGCACCGGAGCGCCGTTGATGTGCGGGATCGGCCCGCCATTGACCGCGAAGGCGATCAGCGTGTGCTCCTCGAGCGCCTTCTCGATCGGCATGCCACGGCTGATCGCCGCCCGGTCGGTTGCGCCGGAGAGATGCGGGTCGGCGCCGTAGTGGCCGGTGAACTTGCCCGACGGCTTTAGGCCTGCGGCAGCGAGAACGTCCTTCAGCCGAACCCCGGTCCAAGCGGCGTTGCAGATCGCCCCGTTGCCCCACTGGTTGCCACGGGTCTGCGGCACGAAGAAGCTGCGACCATTGCCGCCGCACTCCATCTGCAGCTGGAAGGTCACGTTCTGGAAGCGGGAGCGGAGCTCTCCCACCGTGAGCTCGAGCGGCGTGTTGACCTCGCCGTCGATCCGCACCTTCCAGGCGTCGGGGTTGGCGGCCGGCTCAGGGATCTGGCCGTTGTTGCGGATGAAGATCCGGTTGTTCGGCGTCACCGGGTCATCGAGCAGCGTCTCGGGCGCCTCGAGCACAAGCGGCCGGTCGCCGAGATTGATCATTGGGTCCTTGCCCTCGAAGGTGACGAGGCGCGGCCCTTGGGCCGTTCCCTGGGCCAGCGCGGCAGGGATGAGCCCGCGCGGCATGCGGTCGGCGAACGGGATGGCCGCGCCGACGGCTGCCCCCATCGCCGCAAGCGAGGCTCCCTTCAGCGCGCCGCGGCGGTTGAAGACGATCGCATCGGCGCGCTCGGGGTCGTCGGCGTAGAGTTCGACGAGGCTCCGCTCGCGCTTTCCGAAACGCATCATGGCATCCTCCCCTTGTAGGTGTCCCGGTCCGTGGCACCGTGCCGACCGGCACGTGCTCCGGGCGCAGTGAACCATCTGTGGTGCGAAGATAGCATAGCAATGGGGTCAGGCGAACTCGCCCTTCTCACACCTGCCGAGATGGCGTCGGCCGACCGTGAGGCGATCGCGCTCGGGATTGCGGGGAGGACGTTGATGCGCAATGCCGGACAGGCGGTGGCGCGGGCGATCCTCGCACGGTTCCGCCCCTGCCGTGTCACCGTGCTCGCAGGCCCGGGAAACAACGGCGGCGACGGGTTTGTGGTGGCGTCATTCCTCTCGGAGAGGGGGTGGCCCGTGCGGGTCGCCCTGTTCGGCGGACGGTCGGCGCTCACGGGGGATGCCGCCTGGGCTGCCGCCCGCTGGCGCGGGCCGGTCGAGCCGCTGTCGCCCGGCTCGCTGGAGGGCGCTGGCCTCGTGGTCGATGCCGTGTTCGGCGCGGGGCTCGCGCGCCCGGTCGAGGGGGGCGTGGCGGAGACGCTCGCCGCCGCCTCGGCTCTGCCGGTGGTTGCGGTCGATCTGCCCTCCGGCGTGTCGGGGCTGACGGGGGAGGTGCTCGGGGTGGCGCCGAAGGCGGTGCTGACCGTCACCTTCTTCCGCCTCAAGCCCGGCCATCTGCTTCTGCCTGGGCGCTCCTTCTGCGGCGAGACGGTGGTGGCCGAGATCGGCATTCCTGCCTCGGTACTCGATCACGTCGTGCCGCGGGCGTTCCGAAATGCCCCCGCGCTCTGGCAGGCCTCGCTGCCGCGCCGCTCCCTCACGGACACCAAGTACACCCGCGGTTGTCTGACCATCGTCGGCGGCACGGCGATGACAGGCGCGGCGCGTCTCGCCGCCGCAGCCGCACGGCGCCTCGGCGCCGGTCTGGTCACGATCGCCGCCGGCGATTCCGCCTCGGCTGCCGCCTATCGCGCGGGTGATCCCGGCGTGATCGTCTCCGAAAGCGCGATCGAGACGTTGCTTGCGGATCAGCGACGCAACGCCTGGCTCGTCGGCCCCGGCCTCGGCCAGGGCGAGCGGACGGAGCGGGCTCTTGCCCTCCTGCTGGCCTCGGGGAGGCCTGTGGTGGTGGACGCCGACGCCCTCACCGCCTGCGCCGGGGCCCCCGAGCGGCTTCGCGGCGCCGCACTGCTGACGCCCCATGCGGGGGAGTTCGCCCGCGTGTTCGGGCCGATCGGCAACGACAAGCCCGCGGCGGCGCGGCGGGCTGCAGCCGAGACCGGTGCGGTCGTTCTGCTCAAGGGGGCGGACACGGTGATCGCCGCCCCCGATGGCCGAGTGGTGATCGACGCGGGCGCTCCGCCCGATCTCGCGACCGCCGGAACGGGCGATGTGCTGGCCGGCGCCGCAGCGGGGCTGATGGCGCAAGGGATGGACGCCTTCAGCGCCGCCGCCGCCGCGGCCTGGGCGCTCGGGGCGGCGGCGCGATGCGCAGCCCCCGGGCTGATCGCCGAGGACCTTCCGCCACTCCTGCCGCGCGCGCTCGCTGCGCTATAGTGGCGATCATGGGAGCGTGGATGGAGACGGCAGCGCGCGCAGGTCTGTTCGACCGCGCGCTCAGGCGCCTGCTCGAGGCGTGGCGTGATGTCGCGGGCGGATCGGGCGATGGTGACATCGCCGCGCAGATGCGCGACTGCCTCGAGGCAAAGGGCGGCGAGGTCTCCGCCCGCGCCCGCTCTGCCCGCCTCGCCCAGGCCTATCTCGCTTCGGATTCGGCTGGAAAGGAGGCGTTCCTGCGCACCCTCGCTTCCTTCGACAGTGATCCGAAGGCGGTCGAGGCGGCGGTCGCGGCGCTTCAGTCGGCCGGGGACGACGCGGCGGCGGCGGCGCGGGCGCGGATGGAACTCCGCCGTGCCCTCGAGGCGCCGCGGACGCGGCTCGTGACCCAGTTCACCTCCCTTCCCGAGGGGGTGCGGTTCGTGGTCGAGCTGCGCGCCGCCCTGTTGCAGCTCGCGAAGAAAGACCCTGCGCTCGCCGCCCTCGAGGCAGACATACGCGCCCTGCTCGCCGCCTGGTTCGATGTCGGGTTCCTCGAACTCCGTCGGATCGATTGGCACAGCCCGGCAAGCCTGCTCGAGAAGCTCGTCGGCTACGAGGCCGTGCACGAGATTCGCTCCTGGCGCGACCTCAAGAACCGGCTCGACAGCGACCGGCGCTGCTACGCCTTCTTCCACCCAAGGATGCCCGATGAGCCGCTGATCTTCGTCGAGGTGGCGCTTGTGAAGGGGCTTGCAGGGGATGTTCGCGCCCTGCTCGACGAAAACGCGCCGCTGCAGGACCCGCGCGCGGCCGACACGGCGATCTTCTATTCCATCTCGAACTGCCAGCAGGGCCTCTCCGGCATCAGCTTCGGCAATTTCCTGATCAAGCGCGTCGTCAACGAGCTTTCAGCGGAATTCAGCAATATCAAGACCTTCGCGACACTTTCTCCGATCCCAGGCTTCCGGCGCTGGCTCGACGCCAGGGGGGGTGACGACACGCTGCTCACGCCCGAGGAGAAGGCCTCACTCGCCGCCGCGCTCGGGGCGGCGGCAGAAAGCGGGGCGAACCCGCTCGCGGTGCTGCTCGGCCGGAAGGGGTGGCATCGCGACGCCGCGCTTGCCGAAGCCGCACGCCCGGTGCTGCTTCGCCTCTGCGCCCGCTACCTGCTCGCGGAGAACGCCGAGGCGCGGCCCGGCCGGCCCCCGCGGGCGCTCGACCCGGTCGCGCATTTCCACCTCACCAATGGCGCGCAGGCGGAGCGTCTCAACTGGCTCGCCGACCGCTCCGAGAAGGGGATCAGGGAGAGCGCGGGGCTGATGGTGAACTATCTCTATGACCGCGGCGCGATCGAGGCCAACCACGAGGCCTATGTCGGCCAGGGCAAGCGGGCCGCCTCGACGGCGCTGAAGCGTCTCGCGCGCGGCTGGACCTAGCGGGGAGGGGAAATGGCACCCGAGGGGATGGCGGCTCAGTCGGCCGCAGGCTCGGCCGACGAGGCGGGCCGGATCGCGCTTCTGCGCACGCTCGAGCAGAGGGTGCTTTGGCTCGCCTGCTGGACGATCCACCACGCCAACCACATCAGGCCGTCGCGCGACGGGCTGAAGGTCGGCGGGCATCAGGCTTCTTGCGCCTCGGTCGCGACACTGATGACCGCCCTCTACCTTGACATCCTCCGCCCGGAGGACCGGGTGGCGGTCAAGCCCCATGCGGGGCCGGTCTTCCACGCGATCCAGTATCTGCTCGGGCGGACGACACGCGAGAAGCTCGAGCGCTTCCGCGCCTTTGGCGGCATCCAGCCCTATCCGAGCCGCACGCGCGACGGGCTCGACGTCGACTTCTCTACAGGCTCCGTCGGCCTTGGTGTGGCCATCACCAACTTCGCCGCGCTCGTGCAGGACTATGTCCGGCTGAAGGGCCTCGCGCCCAAGGGATCGCGGCCGGGGCGCATGGTCGCCGTGGTCGGCGATGCCGAGCTCGATGAGGGGAACATCTACGAGGCCCTGCTCGAGAGCTGGAAGCACGACATCCAGGACGTCTGGTGGATCATCGACTACAACCGCCAGAGCCTCGACTCGATTGTCCCCGACCGGCTCTTCCACCGCATCGAGGGCCTGTTCCGCGACATGCGGTGGGACGTCGTGACGGTTAAGTACGGCACGCGCCTCGAGGCCGCCTTCGCTCGGCCGGGCGGTGCCGCGCTCAGGGCCTGGATCGACGACTGCCCGAACTCGGTTTACTCGGCGCTCACCTTCCAGGGCGGTGCGGCCTGGCGCGAGGCGCTTCTCGCCGATCTCGGCCGCGATGCCGGGCTGCGCGCGATCATCGACCCGCTCCCCGACGACGAGCTTGCGGCGCTGATGACCAATCTCGGCGGCCATGACATGGAGACGGTGCTCGCCGCCCTGCGCCGCGCCGCCGCCGCGCCGCGGCCGACCGCCTTCATCGCCTACACGATCAAGGGCATGGGCCTGCCGCTTGCCGGCCACAAGGACAACCACGCCGGGCTGATGACGGTCGAGCAGATGGAGCGGTTCCGCGCCGCCCTCGGGATCTCGCCCGGAAAGGAGTGGGAACCGTTCGCCGGGCTCGACGCGGCGACGGCAGCCGAGCTGAAGCGGTTCCTTGCGACCGTTCCCTTCGCCGGCGCGCTCGCGGGCGACGGCGAACGCCGCGGGCGGCGCCGGGTGGCGCCGCCGGTTCCGATTCCCGACACCCTGCCGGAGCCCCGACGCGCACCGGGCCGGAAAATGTCGACCCAGGAGGCCTTCGGCCAGATCCTTTCCGAGATCGGCCGCGGCCAGGGCGAGCTCGCGCCGCTCGCCTCGCGGATCCTCACGACGAGCCCTGACGTGACGGTCTCGACGAGCCTCGGCCCATGGGTGAACCGCCGCGGCGTGTTTAGCCGCCATCGCCGAAACGACGCGTTCCGTGACCAGAAGGTGGCCTCGGCCCAGAAATGGGTGATGACGCCAGAGGGGCAGCATGTCGAGCTCGGCATCGCCGAGCAGAACCTGTTCCTGCTTCTCGCCGCCGCTGGCCTTTCCCACGAACTCAACGGGGTGCGGCTCCTTCCTGTGGGGACGGTCTATGACACATTCGTCCAGCGCGGGCTCGATGCGCTGTTCTACGGGTGCTACCAGGATGCGCGGTTCCTGCTCGTCTCAACCCCCTCAGGCATCACGCTTGCGCCCGAGGGGGGGCAGCACCAGTCGATCTACACGCCGCTGATCGGCATCGGCCAGGACCGGCTCGCCTTCTATGAGCCGGCGCATGTGGACGAGCTCTGCCACCTGTTGGCGCATGCCTTCCGCCACATCCAGGCGGAGGATGGCTGCTCGGTGTGGCTTCGGCTCTCCACACGCCCGCTGGCCCAGCCCGACCGCCTGCTCGGCGAGGCTGAGAAGGCGGCGATCGTCGCCGGCGGCTATTGGCGCGTTCCGCCGGCGCCGGGCGCACGCCTTGCAATCGCCTACGAGGGACCGGTGGCCGAGGAGGCAGAGGCCGCGCACGCCGCTCTCGCCGAAGAGGTGCCGGGGGTTGGCCTGCTCGCCATCACCTCGCCGGACCGTCTGCACGCGGATTGGCTCGCCGCCGCCCGGGCCCGCCGCGAGGGCCGCGCGGCCACCGCCCATGTCGAGGCGCTGCTCGGCGCACTCGCTCCCGATGCCGGGATCGTCACGGTGCTCGACGGCCACCCCGCCACCCTTGCCTGGCTCGGCGCGGTGCGCGGCCAGCGAATCCAGGCGCTCGGCGTCGACCGGTTCGGCCAGACCGGCGACATCCCCGACCTCTACCGTGCCTACGGGCTCGACACCGACGCCATCCTCGATGCGGCGGCGGCGGCGCTGATCGGCTGACGGCGCGCAGGTTGCGCGGCGACGCGTTCGGCGGTACATGCCGCGGCTCTCGGGCGGTTCGGCCGCGCCGGCGGAAGGCGGTTGGGGAGAAGCCGCGCCGAGCCTGCCGCGGGCGTGGCGGAACTGGCAGACGCGCCGGATTTAGGTTCCGGTGACGCAAGTCGTGGGGGTTCAAATCCCTCCGCCCGCACCACGGCCAAGCGCCCGCCGCCGACGCGGCGTGGCCAAGCGAAAGACGATGACGATGCAGGTCACCGAGAAGTCAGCCGAAGGATTGAAGCGCGCCTATGCGGTGGTGCTGCCGGCCGCAACGATCGCCGCTAAGCGCGATGCCAGGCTCGCCGAGATCGGGCGCGGGCTGCGCCTGCCCGGCTTCCGCCCCGGCAAGGTGCCGCCAGCGATCGTCAAACAGCGCTTCGGCAGCGCGATTATGGGCGAGGTGCTCGAGAAGAGCCTCGACGAAGCCACCCGCGCGGTGGTGACCGAGCGGGGCCTGAAGCCCGCGTTGCAGCCGAAGGTCGAGATCGTCAACTGGTCCGACGGGGCGGACCTCGAGTTCACCCTCGACATCGAGGTCCTGCCCGAGATCACGCCCCCCGACCTCAAGTCGATCGCGGTCGAGAAACTGGTCGCGACCCCGACCGAGAGCGAGGTCGAGCAGAGGCTCGCCGAGATAGCCAAGCGCCATCGCAACTCCGAGCCGGTCGAGGAGCAGCGCCCCGCGGTTGCCGGCGATCTGCTCGTCGTCGATTTCGTCGGCCGGATCGACGGCAAGCCGTTCCGCGGCGGCTCCGCCACCGACATGGAGGTCGAGGTCGGCGGCCCAGGCTTCGTCCCGGGCTTCACCGAGGGGCTCATCGGCCTCGCGGTCGGCGAGACGAAGGACATCGAGGTGTCGTTTCCGGCAGGCTACGTGGCGAGCGACCTCGCGGGCAAGACGGCGACCTTCACGGTCACCGCCAAGGCGCTGCGGCGGGCGCTGCCCGCCGAACCGTCCGAGGAGCTTGCGAAGAAGCACGGGTTCGAGACGCTTGCGGCGATGCGGGAGGCGATTCGCGGCGCGATCCAGCGCGAGTACGACCAGATGAGCCGGCTCAGGCTGAAGCGCGCCGTGCTTGACCAGCTCGCCAAGCGGGCGACCTTCCCGGTGCCGGACGGCATGGTGGAGGGGGAGTTCCAGGCGATCTGGCAGCGCGTCGAGCAGGACCTGAAGGACGGGCGCTGGGACGAGGCCGACCAGGGCAAGGACGAGGCGACGCTCAAGTCGGAATACCGGGCGATCGCGGAACGCCGGGTGCGGCTTGGGCTGCTGCTTGCCGAAATCGGCCGGGCCAACAATCTCTCGGTGAGCGAAGACGAGCTCAAGCGGGCGGTGATCGCCGAGGCCCAGCGCTATCCGGGCCAGGAGCGTAAGGTCATCGAGTACTACCAGCAGAACCCGCAGGCCATCGAACGGTTCCGCGCCCCGATCTTCGAGGAGAAGGCGATCGACTTCGTCCTCGAGCTCGCGCAGGTGACCGAGCGGTCGGTGACGCCCGAGGAGCTTGCCAAGGATCCGGACTAGGGCCGAGACCAGCCTGACGAGACCCTGCCCCAAGAGGAAGGAGCCCCGACAACCGATGCCCGAGCGCAGCCCGTTCGAGATCTACGCCAACACGCTCGTGCCGATGGTGATCGAGCAGACGGCGCGCGGCGAGAGGGCTTTCGACATCTATTCCCGCCTCCTCAAGGAGCGGATCATCTTCCTCACCGGGCCGGTGCATGATGCGGTGGCGAGCCTGATCTGCGCCCAGCTCCTGTTCCTTGAGAGCGAGAACCCGAACAAGGACGTCGCCTTCTACATCAACAGCCCGGGCGGGGTGGTGACCTCCGGCCTCGCGATCTACGACACGATGCAATACATCCGCTCGCCGGTGAGCACGGTGTGCATTGGCCAGGCGGCCTCGATGGGAAGCCTGCTGCTTGCGGCCGGCGCGGCCGGCAAGCGCTACTGCCTGCCGAACAGCCGGGTGATGGTGCACCAGCCTTCGGGCGGGGCCCAGGGCCAGGCCACCGACATCGAGATCCAGGCGCGCGAGATCCTTGCCGTGCGGGCGCGGCTGAACCAGATCTATGCCCGGCACACGGGCCAGCCGCTCGAGCGGATCGAGCAGACGCTCGAACGCGACCGGTTCATGTCGGCCGAGGAGGCGAAGGAGTTCGGGATCGTCGACCACGTGGTCGAGAACCGGCCCCCGCCGGACGCCGAGAAGAAATAGGCGGAACACGAGGGGCGGGGCATCGGCTAACCACCGGCGTGCGCGGGGCATCGGCTGACCACGGGCGTGCGGCGGCCGGCCGGGCGTCGGCCCGGGCGGCACGGCGCGGCGTCGGACGAACGGCCATCGCTTGTGCCACCGGGCACCCGGGCGTATCCTCGTCTCTTGGGAAGCCGCACCGGACTCGGAGCAGGCATGAGCAAGTCTGGCGACTCGAAGAACACACTCTACTGCTCGTTCTGCGGCAAGTCGCAGCACGAGGTTCGCAAGTTGATCGCGGGCCCGACCGTGTTCATCTGCGACGAGTGCGTCGAGCTCTGCATGGACATCATTCGCGAGGAGCATAAGACGCACCTCGTGAAGACGCGCGACGGCATCCCAACACCGCGCGAGATCTGCAAGGTTCTGGATGACTACGTGATCGGGCAGGATCACGCGAAGCGTGTGCTCTCGGTAGCGGTTCACAACCATTACAAGCGCCTGGCGCACGCCCAGAAGAACAACGACGTCGAGATCGCCAAGTCGAACATCCTGCTTATCGGCCCGACGGGCTCGGGGAAGACGCTGCTCGCCCAGACGCTTGCCCGGATCCTCGACGTGCCGTTCACGATGGCGGATGCGACGACGCTCACCGAGGCCGGTTATGTGGGCGAGGACGTCGAGAACATCATCCTGAAGCTCCTGCAGGCGGCCGACTACAACGTCGAGCGGGCGCAGCGCGGCATCGTCTACATCGACGAGGTCGACAAGATCAGCCGCAAGTCGGACAACCCCTCGATCACCCGCGACGTCTCCGGCGAGGGCGTGCAGCAGGCTCTGCTCAAGATCATGGAGGGGACGATCGCCTCGGTGCCGCCCCAGGGCGGTCGCAAGCACCCACAGCAGGAGTTCCTGCAGGTCGACACCACCAACATCCTGTTCATCTGCGGCGGCGCCTTCGCCGGGCTCGAGAAGATCATCGCCGCACGCGGCAAGGGCACGGCGATCGGCTTCGGCGCCGATGTGCGCAGCCCCGACGACCGGCGCACCGGCCAGATCCTGCGCGAGGTCGAGCCGGAGGACCTCCTGAAGTTCGGCTTGATCCCAGAGTTCATCGGCCGGCTTCCGGTGGTGGCCACGCTCGAGGACCTCGACGAGAACGCTCTCGTCGACATCCTCACCAAGCCCAAGAACGCTCTCGTCAAGCAGTATGCCCGCCTGTTCGAGATGGAGGGGGTGAAGCTCACCTTCACGGAGGATGCGCTGCGCACGGTCGCGCAGCGGGCGATCAGCCGCAAGACCGGGGCGCGCGGCCTGCGGTCGATCATGGAGGGGATCCTGCTCAACACCATGTTCGACCTCCCCAGCCTCGACGGAGTGGAAGAGACGGTGATCAACCGCGAGGTGGCCGAGGGCCGGTCAGCGCCGCTGTTCATCTACGGCGAGCGTCGCGGCGAGGGCGCGAGCGCGTAATCCGCCCCCGCCGCCTGGCGGGGCTCGTGATGCATCGGGGTTGATCGGGGTGCCGGCAGCCTCATGTATCCTGACGTGACATGGGGTCTTTGGGCCAGGGCATGGTGCATGGTCCGAGGGCTGCCGAACCAGGAAGCACGCAAGAATGAGCGACGAGCAAGGTCAGCGGCACGGCGGTGGTGAGGGCAAGGCGCTTCAGGCGCCGGTGCCTGCCGACGTTCTGCCGGTTCTTCCCCTGCGGGACATCGTGGTGTTCCCGCATATGATCGTTCCGCTGTTCGTCGGGCGCGAGAAGTCGGTTCGCGCCCTCGAGGCGGTGATGAAGGACGACAAGCAGATCCTCCTGGTGGCGCAGAAGAACGCCGCCCAGGACGATCCCGGCGTGGACGACATCTATCACGTCGGCACCGTCTCGACCGTCCTGCAGCTTCTGAAGCTGCCCGACGGCACGGTGAAGGTTCTGGTCGAGGGCGGCCGGCGGGCGCGGATCGTCGGCTTCAAGGAGACGGAGGCGTTCTTCGAGGGCTTCGTCGAGCCGATCCAGGACCAGCCGGGTGACGAGCGCGAGGTGGTGGCGCTTGCGCGCACCGTGGTCAACCAGTTCGAGCAGTATATCAAGCTCAACAAGAAGATCCCGCCCGAGGTGCTCGTCTCGATCAACCAGATCGAGGACCCCTCGAAGCTCGCCGACACCGTCGCCTCCCATCTCGCGCTGAAGATCCCGGAGAAGCAGGACCTGCTTGAGACCGCCTCCGTGGCCGACCGCCTTGAGAAGGTGTTCGGCCACATGGAGAGCGAGATCGGCGTGCTGCAGGTCGAGAAGCGCATCCGCAACCGCGTGAAGCGCCAGATGGAGAAGACTCAGCGCGAGTACTATCTCAACGAGCAGCTGAAGGCGATCCAGAAGGAGCTCGGCGAGGGCGAGGACGGCAAGGACGAGGCCGCCGAGATCGAGGAGAAGATCCGGCGCACCAAGCTGTCGAAGGAGGCGCGGGAGAAGGCGCTCGCCGAACTGAAGAAGCTGCGCACCATGTCGCCGATGAGCGCCGAGGCGACGGTGGTGCGCAACTATCTCGACTGGATGCTCTCCATCCCCTGGAAGAAGAAGACCAAGATCAAGGCCGACCTCGCGGAGGCGGAGCGGATCCTCGAGGCTGACCATTACGGTCTCGAGAAGGTGAAGGAGCGCATCCTCGAGTATCTCGCCGTGCAGGTGCGGAGCCCGAAAATCCGCGGGCCGATCCTCTGCCTCGTCGGTCCGCCCGGTGTGGGCAAGACCTCGCTCGGCAAGTCGATCGCCAAGGCGACGGGCCGCAACTTCGTGCGCATGTCCTTGGGCGGCGTGCGCGACGAGGCCGAGATCCGCGGCCACCGCCGCACCTATATCGGCTCGATGCCCGGCAAGATCATCCAGGGCATGAAGAAGGCGAAGAGCTCGAACCCGCTCTTCCTGCTCGACGAGATCGACAAACTCGGCGCCGACTGGCGTGGCGACCCGTCCTCGGCCCTGCTCGAGGTGCTCGACCCGGAGCAGAACGCCACCTTCAACGACCACTATCTCGAGGTGGACTACGACCTCTCGGACGTGATGTTCGTCACGACCGCGAACTCGCTTCGGATGCCGCAGCCGCTGCTCGACCGGATGGAGATCATCCGCATCCCCGGTTACACGGAGGACGAGAAGGTCGAGATCGCCAAGCGCCACCTCGTGCCGAAAGTGTCGGAGGCGAACGGGCTCAAGGAGAAGGAGTGGTCGATCTCCGATGACGCGATTCGCGACCTGATCCGCTACTACACCCGCGAGGCGGGGGTGCGGAATCTGGAGCGCGAGATCGCGGGCCTCGCCCGCAAGGCGGTGCGCGAGATCGTTCAGAAGAAGGTGCAGAAGGTCGCGATCACGCGGAAGAACCTCGAGAAGTTTGCGGGTGTTCGGCGCTTCCGCTTCGGCGAGGCGGAGCTCGAGGACATGGTCGGCGTCGTCACTGGCCTCGCCTGGACCGAGGTGGGCGGTGAGCTTCTCTCGATCGAGGCGGTGCTGATGCCCGGCAAGGGCAATGTCAAGCACACCGGCAAGCTCGGCGACGTGATGCAGGAGAGCGTGCAGGCGGCGATGAGCTATGTGCGCTCGCGCGCTCTCTCCTTCGGCATCAAGCCGACACTGTTCGAGAAGCGCGACATTCACGTGCACGTTCCCGAAGGCGCCACACCGAAGGACGGCCCCTCCGCCGGCGTGGCGATGGCGACCGCGATCGTCTCGGCTCTTACCGGCATTCCGGTGCGTCGCGAGATCGCGATGACGGGAGAGATCACGCTGCGCGGCCGCGTGCTGCCGATCGGTGGCCTCAAGGAGAAGCTGCTCGCGGCCCTGCGCGGCGGGCTGACCACCGTTCTCATCCCGAAGGAGAACGAGAAGGACCTCGCCGAGATCCCCGACACGGTGAAGAAGGGACTGAGGATCGTCCCGGTCTCCTCGATGGACGAGGTGATGCGCGAGGCGCTGACCCGTATGCCCGAGCCGATCGCGTGGGAGGAGCCGCCAGAGCCGCCCCTGACGGCCGGTGCCGCCGCAGGCGAGGCGCGACTCGCCCACTGAGGCTGCTGCGACTCGGCCGCGTCCCGAGCGGACAGGGCGCGGCCGGGAGCCGCGGGGTGCATCCTCTCGCGAGTCGCTCTCGCCGGGGATCAGCGGGAGCAGGCGTTCCGCCTGCGCAAGGCCCGAAAACGGCCGATTCGCTAGGAAAAAGCGGCGTCGACGCATTGACGCGGGAGAATCGCGCTGCCTAGAGTGCAGCCGTGCGTTGCAGCCAGGTTGCGGATGTCCGCGGCCTGGAGGTGCGCAATCCCTTCCGCTCCAGTCACGTCGAAGAGGGCAAGCCCGTGAACAAGAACGACCTGGTCGCCGTTGTCGCCGACAAGACCGACCTGCCCAAGGCCAAGACGGCCGAGGTGATCGATGCCGTGTTGGACGCGATCACGGCCGCCCTGAAGAAGAAGGACGGCGAAGTTCGCCTCGTTGGCTTCGGCACCTTCTCCAAGTCGAAGCGCAAGGCAGGAATCGGCCGCAACCCGCGCACCGGCGAGCAGATCAAGATCGCCTCCTCGGTGTCGGTTCGCTTCAAGGCCGGCAAGGCACTAAAGGACGCCGTCAACTGAGCCGTGCTCGAGCAGCGTGGCGGCAGGCCGGCGGCGGTGACGCTTCCGGCCTTTCGCATTTGCCCAAACCCACGCTCGCGGCGTATCACCGCCCCGGGCGATTAGCTCAGCGGCAGAGCGCCTCGCTTACACCGAGGATGTCGGCGGTTCGAGTCCGTCATCGCCCACCATCGTTTTTCGCGCGCCTTGACACCCCCATCCCGCCTGCCTAAGAGCGGCGTACGCGCGCGGGTGTAGCTCAGTCGGTTAGAGCGCCGGCCTGTCACGCCGGAGGTCGCGGGTTCGAGCCCCGTCACTCGCGCCATTCCCCCCTCCCTCACGAGAGCACGTGCCGAGCGCCCGTCCGCTGGGCCAAAGGCGGGCGCGCCGAGGCCCGGGCAAACCGGGTACGCAGGCCCGGCACGGGTGGAAACGTGCCGCGTTCCCGTCTAATGTCGCAGCGCAGCAAGACCCGGGGGAGGGACCCACCGGGCCGACGGAGCACTGCGCGGCCATGCCGTCTATCCTGGCGGAATATTTCCCGATCCTCGTCTTCATCGGCATCGCCGCCGCGATCGCGGTGGCGATGGTCGGCGCCTCGCTGATCCTCGCCCGCCAGGCGCCGGACCCGATGAAGCTCTCGGCCTATGAATGCGGCTTCGAGCCGTTCGACGATGCGCGCCGGAAGTTCGATGTGCGCTTCTACCTCGTCGCCATCCTCTTCATCATCTTCGACCTCGAGGTCGCCTTCCTGTTCCCCTGGGCGGTCACCTTGGGCGAGATCGGCTGGTTCGGCTTCGCCTCGATGATGATCTTCCTTGGCATGCTGACGATCGGCTTCATCTATGAGTGGAGAAAGGGTGCGCTCGAGTGGGAGTGAGCGCACGCGTGGAGAAGCCGCGATGACCGCCCAGACCGACGTGACCATCGCCTGGAACCGCGAGGCGATCAGCCCGGGGCCCCAGCAGGAGGCACTCCTGCGCGACGTCACGGGGCAGATCGCCGAGAAGGGATTCGTCGTCGCCCAGCTCGACCGGCTGGTGACGTGGGCGCGCACAGGCAGCCTCTGGCCGATGACCTTCGGCCTCGCCTGCTGCGCCGTCGAGATGATCCATGCCTACATGAGCCGCTACGACCTCGACCGGTTCGGCATCATCCCGCGCGCGAGCCCACGGCAATCGGACGTGATGATCGTCGCCGGCACCTTGACCAACAAAATGGCGCCCGCTCTGCGCAAGGTGTACGACCAGATGCCCGAGCCGCGCTGGGTGATTTCGATGGGAAGCTGCGCCAATGGCGGCGGCTACTACCACTATTCCTACTCGGTGGTGCGCGGCTGCGACCGGATCGTTCCCGTCGACATCTACGTCCCCGGCTGCCCGCCGACGGCCGAGGCGCTCGTCTACGGCATCATGCAGCTGCAGAAGAAGATACGCCGCACCGGAACGGTGCTGCGCCGCTGAGAGATCGGACGCGTGACTGAGACCATCACCCAGGCGCTCGCCGCTCTCGGCGCGGCGGTGGCGGAGGCGGTGCCGCAGGCGGTGCGGGCACATCGCGTCGCGCTCGGCGAACTCGAGATCGTCGCACGCGCCGACACGCTGCCCTCCCTCATGGCGGTGCTGCGCGACGACCCGCAGTTCGGTTTCACCCAGCTGATGGACCTCTGCGGGGTGGACTGGCCGGAGCGGGCCGAGCGCTTCGATGTCGTCTACAACCTGCTCGCCCCGGCGACGAACCGGCGCGTGCGCGTGATCGTTCCTGTGGCCGAGGGCGCGGCGGTTCCGTCGGTCGTCTCTCTCTGGCCGGCAGCCGGCTGGTACGAGCGCGAGGCGTGGGACCTCTTCGGCATTCCCTTCGCCGGCAACCCCGATCTGCGGCGCATCCTCACCGACTACGGCTTCGAGGGGCACCCGCTGCGGAAGGACTTCCCGCTGACCGGCCATGTCGAGCTCCGCTACGACGAGGAGCAGAAGCGTGTGGTCTACGAGCCGGTGAAGCTGACGCAGGAGTTCCGCAACTTCGATTTCCTTTCGCCCTGGGAAGGCATGACCACGCTTCCCGGCGACGAGAAGGCAAGGAGGGGGTGAGCGCGATGGCGGAGACGACGGCGGCCGCCCAAACCGGCACCCCAGAGCGGCGCACCCACACGATGAATTTCGGGCCGCAGCATCCGGCAGCACACGGCGTGCTTCGCCTCGTGCTCGAGCTCGACGGCGAGGTGGTCGAACGTGCCGATCCGCATATCGGCCTTTTGCACCGCGGCACCGAGAAGCTGATCGAGTACAAGACCTATATCCAGGCGGTGCCCTATTTCGACCGGCTCGACTATGTCTCGCCGATGGCGCAGGAGCATGCCTTCGCCCTTGCCACCGAAAAGCTGCTGGGAATCGAGGTGCCGCCGCGCGCCCGGTACATCCGCGTCCTGTTCGCCGAGATCAGCCGGATTCTCAACCACCTGCTCAACGTTACCACCTACGCGATCGATGTCGGGGCCATCACGCCCGCGCTCTGGGGCTTCGAGGAGCGCGAGAAGCTGATGGAGTTCCACGAGGCCGTTTCCGGCGCGCGGCTGCATGCGAACTACTTCCGCCCAGGCGGTGTCGCGAAGGACATGCCGGCGGGTCTTGCCGACCGGATCGCCGAGTGGGCCGAGGCCTTCCCGAAGTTCATCGACGATCTCGAGACCCTGCTCACCGAGAACCGGATCTGGAAGCAGCGGACGGTCGATATCGGCATCATGTCGCTCAAGGACGCGCTCGCCTGGGGCTGGTCAGGCCCCTGCCTGCGCGCCTCCGGAGCGGCGTGGGACCTGCGCAAGAGCCAGCCCTACGACGTCTATGGCGAGCTTGAGTTCGACATCCCCGTCGGCCGCAACGGCGACTGCTACGACCGCTACCTCGTGCGCGTCGCCGAGATGCGGGAAAGCCTGAAGATCATCCGCCAGTGCCTCGCCCGCATGCCCGACGGCCCGGTCAAGACCCAGGACCACAAGATCACGCCGCCCTCACGCGCGGAGATGAAGCGGTCGATGGAGGCGCTGATCCACCACTTCAAGCTCTACACGGAGGGGTTCCACGTCCCGGCGGGGTCGACCTACACGGTGGTCGAGGCACCCAAAGGGGAGTTCGGCGTCTATCTGATCGCCGACGGAACGAACAAGCCCTACCGCTGCAAGATCCGCGCGCCGGGCTTCGCCCACCTGCAGGCAATGGACCATCTCGCCAAGGGCCATATGCTGGCCGATGCGGTGGCGATCATCGGCAGCCTCGACATCGTGTTCGGGGAGATCGACCGGTGACCGACCGTTCCACGCCCGCGCAGGCCTATCACGGCGGCCCCGCGACCTTCGCCTTCTCGGAGGCCTATCGCAAGGCCGCCGAGAAGCAGATCGCGAAGTACCCCCCCGGCAAGCAGGCCTCCGCCGTGAAGGCGCTGCTTGATCTCGCGATGCGGCAGATGGAGGAGGAGACCGGCGCGCGCTGGCTTCCGCGCGCGGCGATGGACCATGTCGCCGCCGTCCTCGGCATGCCGCCGATCCGCGTCTACGAGGTCGCCTCCTTCTACTCGATGTTCAAGACGCGGCCCGTCGGGCGGTATCACCTTCAGGTCTGCACCACCACGCCCTGCTGGCTGCGCGGGTCGGACGCCGTGCTCGCCGCCTGCCGGCGCGCCGCAGGCGGCGTGCCAGACGGGACCGTCAGCGCGGACGGGATGTTCTCGGTCGAGGAGGTGGAGTGCCTCGGCGCCTGCGTGAACGCGCCGATCCTGTGGGTCGGCGACCACTACTACGAGGACCTGGATGGTCCGGCAACAGAACGGATCCTCGAGGCGCTCCGCCGCGGCGAGGTTCCGCCGCCCGGGTCGGCGATCGGCCGGCAGGGCTCAGCGCCCGAAGGAGTGCGCACCACGCTTCTGGACGTTCCGCCTCCCTTGCCTTACCGGCCCGAGGGGGCGGCGCCGGAACCAGCGGAAGGAGGCTGAGGGGATGCTCTCCGATCGCGACCGGATCTTCACCAACCTCTACGGGCTTGAGGACTGGCGGCTTGCCGGCGCCCGCGCGCGCGGCGAGTGGGACGGAACGAAGGCCCTGATCGCCAAGGGCAGGGATTGGATCGTCGAGGAGGTGAAACTCTCGGGCCTGCGCGGTCGCGGCGGCGCGGGCTTCCCCACCGGCCTCAAATGGTCGTTCATGCCGAAATCCTCGCCCGACGGCCGTCCGTCCTACCTCGTGGTCAACGCCGACGAGAGCGAGCCCGGCACCTGCAAGGACCGCGACATCCTCCGACATGAGCCGCACAAGCTGATCGAGGGCTGCCTGCTCGCCGGTGTCGGCATCGGCGCGCATGTGGGCTACATCTACATCCGCGGCGAGTTCCACGCGGAATACAAGCGGCTCCAGGCGGCGATCGACGAGGCCTACGCAGCGGGGCTGATCGGGAAGAACGCCTGCGGCTCTGGCTTCGACTTCGACCTCTACGTCACGCGCGGAGCGGGCGCCTATATCTGCGGCGAGGAGACGGCCCTGCTCGAGAGCCTCGAGGGTAAGAAGGGCATGCCGCGGCTGAAGCCCCCCTTTCCTGCAGCCGTCGGCCTCTATGGCTGCCCGACCACGGTCAACAACGTCGAGAGCATCGCTGTGGTGCCGACCATCCTGCGTCGCGGCGCTTCCTGGTTCGCCTCCCTCGGCCGGCCGAAGAACACGGGCACGAAGATCTTCTGCATCTCCGGCCACGTGAACCGCCCCTGCAACGTCGAGGAGGAGCTCGGCATCCCGCTCAAGGAACTGATCGAGCGCCATGCGGGCGGGGTGCGCGGCGGCTGGGACAACCTGCTCGCCGTCATCCCCGGCGGCTCCTCGGTGCCGCTTCTGCCGAAGCACATCTGCGACACGGTGCTGATGGATTTCGACTCCTTGCGCGAGGTGCGTTCTGGCCTTGGCACGGCCGGCGTGATCGTGATGGACCGCTCGACCGACGTGATCGCCGCGATCGCGCGCCTCTCGCGCTTCTACAAGCACGAGAGCTGCGGCCAGTGCACGCCCTGCCGCGAGGGAACGGGCTGGATGTGGCGGGTGATGGAACGGATGGTCCAAGGCCGCGCCGAGCCGGAGGAGATCGACGTGCTCGAACAGGTGACGCGGCAGGTCGAGGGCCACACGATCTGCGCCCTCGGTGACGCCGCCGCTTGGCCGATCCAGGGGCTGATACGCCACTTCCGCCCGCTGATGGAGGAGCGGATCGCTGCCTACAAGGCGGGGCTGCGCGCGGCCTCGATGCCGATGGCGGCGGAGTAGGGGGATGCGATCAGCCGGCCGGAGACACATTGGACGCGCGCGCGGCCACGTGGTCTGCGTCCGTCTCGGTCGAGCGGCGGGGTGGCGACGCGCGCCGCGTCCGCGGTGCCTGCGCGTCCTGCGCCGAGGCCCAAGCAGCCTGGGCCTCGTCCCTGCCGCGGCAGCGTCCGCGCGAACGGGAGGCGCTCATGGGAGAGTTGTCGCTTCTTCATTGGCTGACCGTCGCCGTGTTCATTGCGATCTTCATCGGCCTCGTCGTGCTGGTCACGCGCAGATGAGCGCAGGCAGCGCGCGAACGCGGAGCCTTGGCGGTTTCGCACGGAGGCCGACGGTGCGGAGGGGTGCGGAGGTGCCACGCCACAGAGGCGCGCGCTCCGCACCCAACGCCGCCCTGTTGGGGTAGTGACGTCGAGGTGGACCGATGCCCAAGCTGACGATCGACGGGATCGAGGTCGAGGTGCCGCCGGGCATCACGGTGCTTCAGGCCTGCGAGGTCGCAGGCAAGGAGATCCCGCGCTTCTGCTACCACGAGCGGCTCTCGATCGCGGGCAATTGCCGCATGTGCCTCGTCGAGCTTGAAAAGGCGCCGAAGCCGATCGCCTCCTGCGCCTACCCGGTCGCCGACAACATGGTGATCCACACCGACACGCCGATGGTGCGCGCCGCGCGCCGGGGCGTGATGGAGTTCCTGCTGATCAACCACCCGCTCGACTGCCCGATCTGCGACCAGGGGGGCGAGTGCGACCTGCAGGACCAGGCGATGGCCTACGGCTTCGACCGCTCGCGCTACAACGAGCCCAAGCGCGCGGTGAAGGACAAGGAGCTCGGGCCTCTGATCAAGACGGTGATGACGCGCTGCATCCACTGCACGCGCTGCGTCCGCTTCGCAACCGAAATCGCTGGCGTGCCGGAGCTCGGCGCCACCGGGCGCGGCGAGCAGATGGAGATCGGCACCTACATCGAGCGCACGCTGACCTCGGAGCTCTCAGGCAACATGATCGATCTCTGCCCGGTCGGCGCGCTCACCTCCAAGCCCTATGCCTTCGTCGCGCGCCCGTGGGAGCTCACCCGCACCGACGGGATCGATGTCACCGATGCCGTCGGCTCGAACATCCGCATCGACAGCCGCGGGCCGCAGGTGCTGCGGATCCTGCCGCGGCTGAACGAGGAGGTGAACGAGGAGTGGATCAGCGATAAGGCCCGTTTCAGCAACGATGGCCTGACGCGGCGCAGGCTCGATCGGCCTTGGGTGCGCGAGGGGGGCCGGCTTCGCGCCGCACGCTGGGAGGAGGCCTTCGCGGCGATCGCCGCGCGCGCGAAAGGGCTTCCGGGTGAGCGCATCGCCGCGCTCGCCGGTGATCTCGTCGAGCTCGAGAGCCTCGCGGCCTTGGCCGACCTGATGGACGCGCTCGGGTCGGGCAATCTCGACTGCCGTCAGGACGGGGCGCGGATCGACGCTACGCGTCGCGACTTCTACCTGTTCAACAGCACGATCGCGGGCATCGAGCGGGCCGATGCGGCGCTGATCATCGGGTCGAACCCGCGCCGCGAGGCGGCCGTGCTGAACGCGCGGCTGCGCAAGCGCTGGCTCGCGGGCGGGTTCCCGATCGGCCTCATCGGCGAGCCGGCGGAGCTCACCTATGGCTATCAGCATCTCGGCGAGGGGCCGGGAGCGCTCGCCGCGCTGCTCGACGGCTCGAGCCCCTTCGCGAAGGTGCTGCGCGAGGCGAAGCGGCCGATGGTGATCATCGGCCAGGGCGCGCTCGCCCGTCCCGACGGTGCGGCCGTGCTCGCCGCCGCCTGGACGATCGCGCGCGACATCGGCGCCCTGCAGCCCGACTGGCACGGGTTCAACATGCTGCACATGGCGGCGGCACGCGTCGGCGCGCTCGACATCGGCTTTCTGCCGCGCAAGAGCGGGCTCGACCGCGACGGGATCCTGAGCGCCGCCGAGGCGGGAGAGATCGACGTCGTGTGGCTGCTCGGAGCCGACGAGCTCCCGATGGAGCGGCTTGGCTCTGCGTTTGTGGTGTACCAGGGGCACCATGGCGATCGAGGAGCGAAACGGGCCGACGTGATCCTCCCCGGTGCCGCCTATGTCGAGAAGGAAGGCACCTGGGTGAACACGGAGGGTCGCGTGCAGAGGGGGTATCGCGCCGTGTTCCCGCCAGGCGAGGCGCGCGAGGACTGGGCGATCCTGCGTGCCGCCTCGGCCGCGCTGGGCTGCCCGCTTCCCTATGACGATCTGGCCGGCGTTCAGGCGCGAGTTGCCGAACTCGGCAAGGGCAGGCTCGACGCGCCACTCGGGCAGGGCTGCCCTGACCTCACCGGCCCGTCGGGTGACCCGCACGCTCTGGGGACGGCACCCTTCGTTTCGCCGGTTACCGATTTCTACCGAACCGATCCGATCGGCCGCGCCTCTCCCACCATGGCCGCCTGCGCTGCCTCCGTCGCGTCCCGCGCCGGGGCGGGGGCGGAGCGCGTGGCGGCGGAGTAGCGGCGCATGCAGTCCTTCTTCTCAACCCCGTTCGGCACGCTCGTGTTCACGGTCGGCGCGATCCTCCTGATCATGGTGCCGGTGCTGGTCGGCGTCGCCTATCTCACCTATGCCGAGCGCAAGGTTCTTGCGGCGATGCAGCTGCGGAAGGGGCCGAACGTCGTCGGCCCTTTCGGGCTGTTCCAGCCCTTCGCCGATGCGATCAAGCTGATGATGAAGGAGACGGTGATCCCCACCGGGGCGAACCGGCTCCTGTTCCTGATGGCGCCGATGCTCACCTTCGCGCTCGCGCTGATCGCGTGGGCGGTGATCCCGTTCGGGGACGGGCTCGTGCTCGCCGACATCAATGTCGGAATCCTCTATTTATTCGCGATCTCCTCGCTCGGTGTGTACGGGATCATCATCGCCGGCTGGGCGTCGAACTCGAAATACGCCTTCCTCGGCGCGCTTCGGTCGGCGGCGCAGATGGTGAGCTACGAGGTCTCGATCGGCTTCGTGATCATCACCGTCCTGCTCTGCGCGGGCTCGCTGAACCTCTCCGAGGTGGTCCGCGCCCAGGAGGGGCTGTGGTTCGCGATCCCTCTGTTTCCGATGTTCATCGTGTTCTTAATCTCGGCGCTCGCGGAAACGAACCGCGCGCCGTTCGACCTTCCGGAAGGGGAGAGCGAGATCGTCGCCGGGTTCTTCGTCGAATACAGCTCGATGAGCTTCGCGCTGTTCTTCCTCGGCGAGTACGCGAACATGATCCTGATGAGCGGGATGACGACCATCCTGTTCCTCGGCGGCTGGCTTCCGCCGGTCGCGGCGGCGCCGTTCACCTGGGTCCCCGGGCCCGTCTGGTTCGCGCTGAAGATCTCCCTCTGCCTGTTCGTGTTCCTTTGGGTGCGTGCGACCTTCCCGCGCTACCGCTACGACCAGCTGATGCGGCTCGGCTGGAAGGTGTTCCTGCCGCTGTCGCTCTTCTGGGTCGTGCTCACGGCGGGGGTGCTGATGGCCTTCGGCTGGCTCCCGGGCAGAGCATGAGCGGCGCGCGCGAGCGGCGGTTGCGGCGCAGCGCGCGCGGGTCTAGGAACCGGCGCGTGAGCGCAGGGAGCATCAGATGGGCATGATCGACCGCACGCTGCGCAGCCTGCTCCTGTCCGAGCTCGTGTCGGGCATGGCGCTGACGCTGCGCTACTTCTTCAAGCCCAAGGTGACCATCAACTACCCCTACGAGAAGGGGCCGATCAGCCCGCGCTTCAAGGGCGAGCACGCGCTCCGGCGTTACCCCAACGGGGAGGAACGCTGCATCGCCTGCAAGCTGTGCGAGGCGGTCTGCCCCGCTCAGGCCATCACCATCGAGGCCGAGCCTCGCGAGGACGGCTCGCGCCGCACCACACGCTACGACATCGACATGACGAAGTGCATCTACTGCGGCCTCTGCGAGGAGGCCTGCCCGGTGGATGCGATCGTCGAGGGGCCGAACTTCGAGTTCGCCACCGAGACGCGCGAGGAGCTGATCTACACCAAGGAGCGTCTGCTTGCGAATGGCGAGCGCTGGGAGGCGGAGATCGCCGCCCGGCTTGCCGCCGACGCGCCCTATCGGTGACGGCCCGGTCGTGATCGCGACGCTCGCCTTCTACGCCTTCTCGGCCGTTCTGGTCGCGGCGTCCGCGATGGTCGTGTTCGCGCGCAACCCGGTGCACGCGGTTCTGTTCCTGATCCTCGCCTTCTTCAATGCGGCGGGGCTGTTCCTGCTCGCCGGCGCCGAGTTCCTCGCGATGATCCTTGTGATCGTCTATGTCGGCGCGGTCGCGGTGCTGTTCCTGTTCGTCGTGATGATGCTGGACATCGACTTCGCGCGCATGCGCGAGGGGGTCGTGCGCTACCTTCCGGTCGGCGGCGCGATCGGCGCCGTGCTGCTCGCCGAGCTCCTGATCGTCGGTCTTGCGTGGTCGGTCTCTCCGGCAGCGCCGCGCCTGCTCGCCGCGCCTGTGCCGGCCGACGTGACGAACACGGAAGCGATCGGCCGCGTTCTCTACACCGACTACGTCTACCTCTTTCAGGCCGCGGGCCTCGTTCTCCTCGTCGCGATGATCGGCGCGATCGTGCTCACGCTGCGCGACCGCCCGGGCACGCGTCGGCAGATCATTGCGCGTCAGCTCGACCGTTCGCCGCGCCAGACGCTCGCTCTCGTGCGTCTTTCGCCGGGGCAGGGGATGGTGGTTCCTCCGCCGCCGGCAGGGAGCGACGAGGAAGCGGGCAGGGAGCCCGAGCCGGCTGGCGGCCAGGAACGGAGGCCGTCATCCGGTCACGGCGGACGGCACAGCTGATGCTCGCCGTCGGTCTCGGGCACTATCTCGCGGTCGCCGCGATCCTGTTTGCGCTGGGCATCTTCGGCATCTTCCTAAACCGGAAGAACGTGATCGTCATCCTGATGTCGATCGAGCTGATGCTGCTTGCCGTCAACATCAACCTCGTCGCCTTCAGCGCGCACCTCGGCGATCTCGCGGGTCAGATCTTCGTGATGTTCATCCTCACCGTCGCCGCGGCCGAGGCAGCGATCGGGCTTGCCATCGTCGTCGTCTACTTCCGCAATCGCGGCTCGATCGAGGTCGACGACATCAGCATGATGAAGGGGTAAGCGTGCCTTGATCGAAACGGGCGCCGTCTTCCTGCCGCTCGTCGGTGCGATCGTCGCGGGGTTCTTCGGCCGGGCCTTGGGCGACCGTGGCGCGGCGCTCGTCACCTGCGGAACGATGGGGTTGGCCGCCGCCTGCGGGCTGATGCTGTTCTTCGACGTCGCCTATGCCGGCAACGCCCGCACCGTCACGCTCGCGGCCTGGGTGGACAGCGGCAGTTTCGAGGCGAACTGGGCGCTGCGCTACGACACGCTGTCGGCCGTCATGGTCGGGATGGTGACGCTCATCTCGACCCTGATTCACGTCTACTCCGTCGGCTACATGAGCCATGACCGCACGGTGCCGCGGTTCATGGCTTATCTCTCGCTGTTCACCTTCGCGATGCTGATGCTGGTGACGGCCGACAACCTCCTGCAGCTGTTCTTCGGCTGGGAGGGGGTGGGGCTCTGCTCTTACCTCCTGATCGGCTACTGGTACGAGCGCGAGAGCGCGAACCGGGCGGCGATGAAGGCCTTCATCGTCAACCGCGTGGGCGATGTAGGCTTCGCGCTCGGCATCGCCGGCGTGTTCGTGCTGACCGACAGCATCGCGTTTGATGCGATCTTCGCGGCGCTTGGTGCGCACGAGGCGACGATGGTGCGCCTGTTCGGCGGAGAGGTTCGCGCCGTCGAGCTGTGCGCGGTGCTTCTCTTCATCGGCGCGATGGGGAAGTCGGCGCAGCTCTTCCTGCACACCTGGCTGCCCGACGCCATGGAGGGCCCGACCCCCGTGTCGGCGCTCATCCACGCCGCGACGATGGTCACGGCCGGTGTGTTCCTGGTCACCCGCATGTCGCCGCTGTTCGAGATGGCGCCGGTGGCGCTCGGCATCGTCACCGTGATCGGCGCCTCGACCGCCCTGTTCGCCGCGACCATCGGCTGCGTGCAGAACGACATCAAGCGCATCATCGCTTACTCGACGTGCAGCCAGCTCGGCTACATGTTTTTCGCCGCCGGCGTCTCCGCCTATCCGGCGGCGATCTTCCACCTCTTCACGCACGCCTTCTTCAAAGCGCTCCTGTTCCTTGGCGCCGGCAGCGTGATCCACGCGATGAGCGACGAGCAGGACATCCGCCGCATGGGCGGCATCTGGAGGAAGGTTCCCGCCACCTATGCGATGATGTGGATCGGCAATCTCGCGCTTGCGGGCGTGCCGTTCTTCGCCGGGTTCTACTCGAAGGACATGGTTCTGGAGGCGGCGTGGGGGGCGCAGTCTGCCGTCGGCGCCTTCGCCTTCGTCTCTGGCCTCGCCGCTGCGTTCCTTACCGCCTTCTACTCTTGGCGGCTCCTGATCCTGACGTTCCATGGCGAGCCGAGGGCCGAGGAGCACGTGATGGAGCACGTGCACGAGAGCCCGCTCGTCATGCTCGCGCCCCTCGTGGTGCTCGCGATCGGCGCGATGTTCGCGGGGATGGTGTTCTACGAGCCGTTCGTCGGGCACAACTGGCAGGAGTTCTGGCGCGGGGCGATCGTCGTCGCGCCCGGCAACGACGCGATGGAGAACGCCCATCACGCGCCGCTGTGGGTGAAGCTCGCGCCCGTCCTCATGGGCGGGTCGGGGATCGCGCTCGCCTATCTTCTCTACATGATCCGGCCCGAGCTGCCGGGGCGTCTCGCCGCGCGGTTCCAGGGCTTTTACCGCTTCCTTCTCAACAAGTGGTACTTCGACGAGCTCTATGACCGGCTGTTCGTGCGCCCCGCGATGGCGCTCGGCGACGCGTTGTGGAAGGGCGGCGATCTCGGCGTGATCGATCGTTTCGGCCCTGACGGCGTTGCCGCCACCGCGCATGCGGCGGCACTCCGGATCGTCCGGCTGCAGACCGGGCTTGTCTATCACTACGCCTTCGCGATGCTGATCGGCATCGTCGTGATCGTGACGCTGGTCGCGACCGGGCGGCTGTGACAAGGCGCTTGGAATGAACGCCGCCGGCTTCCCGCTCTTGAGCCTCATCACCTTCCTGCCGCTGCTCGGTGCGGCGATCATCGCGACCGTGCAGGGAGACGAGCGCACGGTGGCGCAGAACGCGCGCTGGACCGCTCTCTGGACCTCGGCGATCGTCTTTGCTCTGTCGCTGATCCTTTGGTTCCGCTTCGACACCGACAGCGCCGCCTTCCAGTTCGTCGAGCGCGCGCCGTGGCTCGAGGGTCTCGGCATCGGCTACCACATGGGGGTTGATGGGCTGTCGGTGCTGTTCGTCCTGCTCTCGACGCTTCTGACCCCGCTCTGCGTCCTCGCCTCCTGGCAGTCGGTCGAGACGCGGGTGCGCGAGTACATGATCGCCTTTCTCGTGCTCGAGACGATGATGGTCGGCATGTTCTGCGCGCTCGACATCGTCATCTTTTACGTGTTCTTCGAGGGCGTGCTGATCCCGATGTTCCTGATCATCGGGGTTTGGGGCGGGGCGCGGCGAACCTACGCGGCGTTCAAATTCTTCCTCTACACGCTGCTCGGTTCGGTTCTGATGCTGCTCGCGCTGATCTGGATCTATCTCGATGCGGGCACGACCGACATCCCCGCACTTCTGCAGCACCGGATCGCGCCGGCTGCGCAGATGTGGCTGTTCCTCGCCTTCTTCGCCTCCTTCGCGGTGAAGGTGCCGATGTGGCCGCTGCACACCTGGTTGCCTGACGCGCATGTCGAGGCACCGACGGCAGGGTCGGTGATCCTCGCCGGCGTGCTCCTGAAGATGGGGGGCTATGGGTTCCTGCGCTTCTCGATCCCGATGTTCCCCGACGCGACCGTCACGCTCGCCCCGCTCGTCTTTGCGCTCTCGGTGGTCGCGGTCGTCTACACCTCTCTCGTCGCGCTCGCGCAGACCGACATCAAGAAGCTGATCGCCTATTCCTCCGTTGCGCATATGGGGCTTGTGACGCTCGGGCTGTTCACGCTGAACCAGCAGGGCATGGAGGGGGCGATCTTCCAGATGCTCTCGCACGGCGTGGTCTCGGCCGCTCTGTTCCTCTGCGTCGGCGTGATCTATGACCGTGTGCATACGCGGGAGATCGCCGCCTATGGCGGCCTGTCCTCGGTGATGCCGCGCTACGCGATCCTGTTCATGCTGTTTACCATGGCCTCGGTCGGGCTTCCCGGCACCTCGGGCTTCGTCGGCGAGTTCCTCGCGATCGTCGGCGCCTGGCAGGTCTCGAAGCTGCTCGCCCTTCTTGCGGCCTCCGGCATGGTGCTCGGCGCCGCCTATATGCTCTATCTCTACCGGCGTGTGTTGTTCGGCGCGCTGACGAAGGACACCCTCAAGGGCTTGGCTGACCTGTCACCGCGCGAGGCCGCGGTGTTCGCGCCGCTTGCCGTGCTCACGCTCTGGATGGGCGTCTTCCCGACCTCCTTCACCGCCTTCTTCGACCAGTCGGTGGCGCAGCTGATCGCGCAGCACGCGGCGGCGATCGCGGCCACACGCCAGATGGCGGGGCTCTGACCATGGCGGCTCTGAACTGGACGATCGCGCTGCCGGAGATCGTACTCGCGTTGTGCGCGATGGCGATCCTGATGATTGGGGTGTTCCTGCGCCGCAACGCTTGGAGCACGAGCGCGATGCTCTCGCTCGCGGCGCTCGTGGTCACGGCAGTGCTCGTCCTTGCGGGGGAGGGCGGGCGCGCGACGGGGTTCTCGGGCCTCTTCGTAGTCGATGCCTTCGCCGTCTTCGCCAAAGTGCTTGTTCTGGCCGCGGCTGGGCTATCTCTCTTTCTCGCGCTCGACTGGCACCGGCGCGAGGGGCTCGCGCGCTTCGAGTATCCCGTGCTCGTTCTGTTCGCCGCGCTCGGCATGATGATGATGGTGAGCGCGAACGACCTGATGAGCCTCTATGTCGGGCTCGAGCTCGCCTCGCTCTCGCTCTACGTCACGGCCGCCTTCGCGCGCGACGACCTTCGCTCCACCGAGGCGGGGCTCAAGTATTTCACGCTAGGCGCACTCGCCTCCGGGCTCCTGCTCTACGGCGCGTCGCTCGCTTACGGCTATGCGGGGACGACGCGCTTCGACGGGATTGCCGAGGCGCTCCAGGCGGGGCCGCCGTCGATGGGGCTCATCGTCGGCCTCTCTTTCATCGCCGCGGGCCTCGCCTTCAAGGTCTCGGCCGTTCCGTTCCACATGTGGACGCCGGATGTCTACGAGGGGGCGCCCACGCCGGTGACGGCCTTGTTCTCAGTCGCGCCCAAGGCGGCGGCGATCGCCCTGTTTCTCCGGGTGATGGCGGGGCCGTTCGCGCCGGCGCTCGCACAGTGGCAGCAGATCATCGTCCTGATCTCGATCGCGTCGATGCTGGTCGGCGCTTTCGCGGCGATCGCGCAGAGCAACATCAAGCGGCTGATGGCCTATTCCTCGATCGGCCATGTCGGCTATGCGCTGATCGGACTCGCGGCCGGAGATGAGGCCGGCATCCGCGGCGTGCTCGTCTACACGGCGATCTATGTCGTGATGAATCTCGGCGCCTTCGGCTGCATCGTGGCGCTGCGTCGCGACGGGGTGGCGCGGGAACGGGTCGAGGACTTTGCCGGGCTCGCGCGGTCGGCGCCGCTCTTGGCGCTCGCGATGGCCGTGTTCATGTTCTCGATGGCGGGAATTCCGCCGCTCGCCGGGTTCTTCGGCAAGCTCTACGTGTTCGTCGCGGCGGTGAACGCCGGGCTTTGGCCGCTTGCCGTCATCGGCGTGCTCGCCTCCGTCGTCTCGGCCTTCTACTATCTGAGGATCGTCAAGGTGATGTATTTCGACGCGTCCGAGGGCGCGGTCGACCCTCGGCCGCTCGCTCTCTCCCTGGTCGTTGCCGCCACCGGCGCCGCAACGGCCCTGTTTGCCGTCCTGCCGGGGCCGCTGCTCGGCGCGGCGGCCGCTGCAGCACGCTCCCTCGTCGGCGGATGAGCTTCGCCTGCTCCGTCGCCTTTCGGATCGAGCGGCACGACACGTTGCCAAGCACGAACGACCGTGCGATCGCCGCGGCCGAGGCCGGCGAGCCCCCTGGCCTCGTCGTCCTTGCTTCACGCCAGACGGAAGGAAGAGGTCGCGCCGGGAGGCCCTGGGTCTCGCTTCCGGGAAACCTCGCCTGCTCCGTGCTTCTGCCGCCGCTGCCCGCGCTTCGCAGCGGCGCTGGGGCGTTGCTCGCCGGCCTCGCTGCCCATGCCGCGCTCGCCCCGCTCGTTCCGAAGCCGCACGCGCTTCGCCTCAAATGGCCGAACGACCTCATGGTCGGCGAGGCGAAACTCGGCGGTATCCTGGTCGAGGCCGGAACGACCGCTCTAGGCGAGCCCTGGCTCGTTGCCGGCATCGGCGCGAATCTCGCCGGCGCGCCGGAAGTCGGGCGGCCAGCGACGTCGATCGCCGCGCTGGGCGGCCAGGCCGATCCGGGGACGGTCGCCGACCACTTGGTCGCAGCGTTCGCTCGCGCGCTTGAGGCCTTCGCGGGGTCAGGCATGGCGTGGCTCATCGAGGCATGGTCTGAGCGCGCGCTTGCCAAGGGCACGCCGATGTCGGTCAAGAGCGCCCGCGGGGATCTCTGCGGGCGCTACGCCGGCCTTGACCGCGACGGAGCGCTCCTGCTTGCAACCCGAGAGGGCGTGCGCCGGATCTTGGCCGGCGAGGTGTTCGCGGAGGCCTGAGCCGCATGCTGCTCGCGATCGATGCCGGCAACACCAACGTCGTGTTCGCCGTGTGGGACGGGGAGGCATGGCGGGGCCGCTGGCGACTCGCCACTCAGGCGAGCCGCACGGCGGAGGAGTATGCCGTCTGGCTCACCCAGCTGATGGCCTGGGCCGGCATCGGCCGCGGCGACATCACGCGCGCCGCGATCGCCTGTGTGGTGCCGGCCGCACTGTATCACCTTCGGCATCTCTGCCGTGACTGGTTCGGCCAGGAGCCTCTGGTCGCGCGCGCCTCAGGCCTCGACTGGGGGTTCCCGGTGCTCGTCGACAACCCGAACGAGGTCGGGGCTGACCGGCTCGTCAATGCGCTCGCCGCGCATACGCGCTATCGCGGTCCGCTCACCGTGGTGGATTTCGGCACCGCCACCACCTTCGATGTGGTCGACCGCAGCGGCGCCTATCTCGGCGGGGTGATCGCGCCCGGCATCAACCTGTCGCTCGAGGCGCTGCATAGGGCGGCGGCGCAGTTGCCGCGGGTCGCGGTCGCGCGGCCGCAGGCGGTGATCGGGCGATCGACAGTTCCGGCGATGCAAGCGGGCATCTATTGGGGATATGTTGGCTTGATCGAGGGGCTTGCGAAACGGATCGAGGCCGAGCTTGGCGAACCGATCAAGGTGATCGCCACAGGCGGGCTCGCGCCGCTTTTCGCCGACGCGACGGCGGCGATCGGACATCTCGACCCCGACCTGACGCTCGACGGCCTCGTTCTGCTCGCCCGCCGCAACCCTCCCGAGAGATGATGGCCGACGCTCCTCCGGGTCTCGTCTTCCTGCCGCTCGGCGGCACCGGCGAGATCGGGATGAACCTCAACCTCTACGGCTGCGACGGGCAGTGGCTCGCGGTCGATTGCGGCCTCGGTTTCGCCGAGAGCGCGCGGCCCGACCTCGACGTGATGGTGCCGGACCCGGGCTTCATCGCCGCGCGTCGCGAGCGGCTCGTGGGGCTCGTGTTGACCCACGCGCACGAGGATCATCTCGGCGCCGTCGCCTGGCTGTGGCCCGAGCTCCGCTGCGCGGTGCACGCAACCCCTTTCGCCGCCGCCGTGCTTCGCCGCAAGCTCGCCGAACGGGGCCTCGCCGGCCAGGTGCCAATCCATGAGGTGCCGCCCGGAGGGTCGCTCACCCTTGGGCCCTTCGCGCTTCGGCTCATCGCCATGGCGCACTCGACCCCCGAGGCGCAGGCGCTCGCGATTACCACGCGCCATGCCCGCGTGCTGCACACGGGCGACTGGAAGCTCGACCCCGACCCGCTGATCGGCCCGCGCACCGACGAGGCGGCCCTCGCCGCGTTCGGTGCCGAGGGCGTGGATGTGATGGTGTGTGACAGCACCAACGCGATGGTCGAGGGGCATTCCGGCTCAGAGGCCGACGTGCGACGCGCGCTTTCTGCGCTGGTTCGCGGCCTGAAGGGGCGCGTCGCCGTCACCTGCTTCTCCTCCAATATCGCGCGGATCGAGAGCATCGCGCTCGCGGCGAAGGCGGCGGGGCGGAGTGTCGCTCTCGTCGGCCGAAGCCTCCGCACCATGGCGGCTGCCGCCCGCGAGGTCGGCTATCTCTCCGGCATTCCCGCCTTCGTCGAGGAGGAAGAGGCGGGCTACCTGCCTGACGACGCGATCCTGTTCATCTGCGCCGGCAGCCAGGGCGAACCGAGGAGCGCGCTCGCGCGCATCGCCGCCGACACGCACCCGAATGTCGCGCTCGGGGAAGGGGACACCGTGATCTTCTCCTCCCGTGTCATTCCGGGGAACGAACGGGCGATCCTGATGGTTCAGGATGCGCTCGCCCGCCGCGGGGTGCGGGTGATGACGGAGGCCGACCACATGGTGCATGTCTCCGGCCATCCGGCGCGGGACGAGCTCCGCCGTCTGTATCGGCTCATCAAGCCGCGGCATGCCGTGCCGGTGCACGGCGAGTGGCGGCACATGAGCGAGCACGCCGAACTCGCCCGCGAGATGGGCGCCACGCCATGGCTGATCGAGGACGGCGACATGCTGCGCCTCGGCCCGGGCGAGCCCGAGATCGTCGGCAGCGTTCCCGCCGGGCGGCTTGCGATCGACGGCCAGCGTCTGATCCCGGTCGATGGAACGGTGCTCGCCGAGCGGCGTCGGATGCTCGAGAGCGGCGCGGTCGTCGCCTCGCTCGCGCTCGACCGTCTCGGCCGGATCGTCGGCGCGCCGGTGGTCACCGCACCTGGACTGTTCGCTGAAGGCGAGGCGGCTCCCCGCCTGCTCGTGCAGGAGCTCGACGCCGCGTTGCACGGCCTTCCGCCCGCGAGCCTGCGGGACGACGAGGCCGTGCGCGAGGCGGCGGTCGCTGCCCTTCGCAGCGCCGTGCGTCGTGCCGCCCCGGCGAAGCGGCCGCTCGTCTCTGTGCATGTTCTCAGGGTCTGACGGGGATGACCTGGTTTACCGGCCTCATGGTCTACATCCTGATCTGGTGGCTCGCGCTGTTCGCCGTGCTTCCGTTCTGGACGCGGCCGGTGGTCGATCCCGATCGCCCCGAGCATTTCCGTGGCGCGCCGGAGCGGCCGCTCCTCTTGCGCAAGGTGGTGGTGACGAGCCTTGTCGCGGCCGTGATCTGGCTCGGGGTCTGGGCCGTGATCGAGTCAGAGTGGCTGAGTTTTCGTGCGATGGAGGCTGGCTGAGGGCGCTGCCTGGAAAGCAGGCGGAATTTCGCCCAACTTTTCAGCAGATCGCCCAAGGCTTCGGCAGAACGCGCTCAGAAGCCAAAGATTCTGCTGAAAACGGCGGCGATTCTGCTTGTTCGTGGGGGCACAGGCCAGCATGATCACAGGCAGGAAGAGGGCTGTCCTCTTCCTGCCGTGTGACTGGCGTTTCCTCCCTAAACTTGGGCCGTGCCGCCTGGGGCGAGCGCGGCCCTTTTTGTTAGCCGAGCGCTAACCGATCGTCCATACGTTTTTGTCATGATTATGCGCTGCACTGCAGCAAACCCGACAGAAAATTGCGTGCTGCGTCATGCCGCGGCGCTGATCGTGTCCGCGATCGTCCTCCAGTTGGTCACGGTGCCAGCCGCGGCTCAGGCGCGCCTCTCGCCCGAGGATTGCCGGGCGGTCACGCAGCACCGGCCCGACCCCTCCGTCACCTACCAGCCCGGGATGGGAGCCGCTGGCCGTCGTGTCGCCCCGGCCGATCTCTCGCCGGCCCGACCGGTGGTCCCGGCCGCGCCGGTGGTCGTGCTCGGCGTCGATCTGCAGCGTCGCTACGGCCTGCCGCCCTCGCTCGACGTCGATCTGCCGCTCGGCATCCTCACCTTCGACGGAACGCGCCTCCTTCTGAACGGCCGGCCGGTCGGGCCCGAGGACCAGGCAGCGCTTGCGGCCGCCTGCGCGGCGGCGCGGCGTCGCTGACCGCCGCGCTCTTCCGCCCGACGATCCCGGCCCCTATTGTGCGCCGCCGCCGAGAGAGGGGTGAGACCAGCGCATGCGCCTGTCCCGCTATTTCCTGCCCACGCTGAAGGAGAACCCGGCCGAGGCGCAGATCGTCTCGCACCGATTGATGCTGCGCGCGGGCCTGATCCGCCAGCAGGCGGCTGGGATCTACTCCTGGCTGCCGCTCGGCCATCGCGTCTTGACCAACATCGCGCGGATCGTGCGCGAGGAGCAGGATGCCGCCGGCTTCCACGAGATCCTGATGCCGACCATCCAGCCTGCGGAGCTGTGGAAGGAGAGCGGCCGCTACGACGACTACGGCAAGGAGATGCTCAGGTTCACCGACCGGCACGACCGCGAGCTTCTTTACGGGCCGACGAACGAGGAGATGGTCACCGACATCTTCCGCGCCTGCGTCAAGAGCTACCGTGACCTGCCGATACTGCTCTACCATATCCAGTGGAAGTTCCGTGACGAGGTTCGGCCGCGCTTCGGCGTCATGCGCGGCCGCGAGTTCCTGATGAAGGACGCCTACAGCTTCGACCTCGACGCCGCCGGCGCGAGACGCAGCTACAACCGGATGTTCGCCGCCTATCTGCGCACCTTCGCCCGGCTCGGGCTCAAGGCGATCCCGATGCGCGCCGACACCGGCCCGATCGGCGGCGACCTTAGCCACGAGTTCGTCATCCTCGCCGAGACGGGCGAAAGCCGCGTGTTCGTGCATGCCGACCTCGTCGCGCGCGACATCCTCGCCGAGGCCGTCGACTATGAAGGGGATCTGCAGCCCTTGGTCGACAGCTGGACCTCGCTCTACGCCGCCACCGACGAGAAGCATGACCCGGCCGCCTTCGCCGCGCTGCCTGAGGCGAGCCGTGTCGAAGCGCGCGGCATCGAGGTCGGGCACATCTTCTACTTCGGAACGAAATATTCCGGTCCCGATGCGATGAACGTGACGGTGCAGGGCTCCGACGGCAAGCCCGTCCACCCGGAAATGGGAAGCTACGGCATTGGCGTCTCCCGCCTCGTCGGGGCCATCATCGAAGCAAGCCACGACGAGGCAGGCATCATCTGGCCGGAGTCGGTCGCACCTTTCCGCGTGGCTTTGCTCAATCTCAAGCCTGGCGATCCGGCGGCCGACGCGCTCGCCGGCGAACTCTATGCGGCGCTGCGCGCGGCCGGCACCGAGGTGCTGATGGACGACCGCGACGAGCGCGCCGGCGTGAAGTTCGCCGACGCCGATCTGATCGGCCTGCCCTGGCAGGTGCTTGTCGGCCCGCGCGGCGCGAAGGAGGGCAGGGCGGAGCTCAAGCGCCGCAAGACCGGCGAGCGGCACGAGCTCGACAAGGCGGCGATCCTCGAACGCCTGCTCGGCTGAACGCCATGTTCGGCCCGTTCGAGCGGCTGGTCGCGTTCCGCTACCTGCGCGCGCGGAAGGCCGAGGGCTTCGTCTCGGTGACGGCGGGGTTCTCGCTCGCAGGCATCGCGCTCGGGGTCGCGACGCTGATCATCGTGATGAGCGTGATGAACGGATTCCGCGCCGAGCTCCTCGGGCGGATCCTTGGCCTAAACGGCCATCTCGGCGTCTACGGCTTCGGCCAGACGCTTCCCGACTATGAGTCGTTGGCGGAACGCATCCGCTCGCTCCCGGGCGTGCGTTCGGCCACCCCGATCGTCGAGGGCCAAGTGCTCGGCACGGGCGAGCGCGGCGGTGCCGCGGGCGTGCTCGCACGCGGCATCGCGCCCGGGGAGCTGCGCGCGCGCACGCTGATCGCCTCCAACATCATCGCAGGCTCCCTCGCCGAGTTCGGCGCAGCCGATACGATCCTCGTCGGCTCCCGCCTCGCCAACCGCCTGGGCTTGAGGGTCGGCGACAGGATCTCGCTCGTCTCGCCGCAGGGGCAGGTGACGGTGTTCGGCACCGTGCCGCGGATCGCCTCCTATCGGATCGTCGGCCTGTTCGAGGTCGGCATGTACGAGTACGACAATTCGTATGTGTTCCTGCCGCTTGCCGCGGCGCAGGCGTATTTCGGCACGGGGGACACCGCGACCCAGATCGAGGTCTTCGTCGCCGACCCTGACCGCGTGCGCGAGGTGAGCCGCGCGATCCGCTCTGCCATCACCGACCCGCCGATCCGCATCCTCGACTGGCAGCAATCGAACAGCGCCTTTTTCGCCGCCGTCGAGGTCGAGCGCAACGTGATGTTCCTGATCCTCACGCTGATCATCATCGTCGCCGCCTTCAACATCGTGTCCTCGCTCGTGATGCTCGTGAAGGACAAGGGGCGCGACATCGCCATCCTGCGCACCATGGGAGCGACGCGCGGGGCGGTGATGCGCATCTTCCTCATGTGCGGTGCCTCGATCGGCGTGCTCGGCACGAGCGTCGGTGTCGCACTCGGTCTCCTCTTTGCCGCCAATCTCGAGAGCATACGCCAGTGGCTTCAGGGTCTGACAGGGCAGGAATTGTTCCAGGCGGAGATCTACTTCCTCTCCCGCCTGCCGTCGGTGGTAGACCCTTGGGAGGTGGTGCAGGTCGCGGCGATGGGGCTTGGCCTCTCCCTGCTCGCGACCCTCTATCCTTCCTTCCGCGCCGCCCGGCTCGACCCCGTGGAGGCGTTGCGCCGTGAGTGAGCCGCTCGTGCTCGCGGGTGTGGCGCGCCGGTTCCGCACCGGCGACGGCGTGCTCGAGGTTCTGCGCGGCGCCGATCTCCGCCTTGCGGCCGGAGAGATCGTCGCCCTCGTCGCCCCTTCCGGCGCAGGCAAGTCGACGCTTCTGCATATCGCGGGCCTGCTCGAGCGTCCGGACGCCGGCGAGGTGACGGTCGCGGGCCGCGCGGCCTCGGCGATGACGGAACGGGAGCGCACCGAGGCGCGCGGGCGGAGGATCGGCTTCGTCTACCAGTTCCACCACCTGTTGCCCGAGTTCTCGGCGCTCGAGAACGTGGTCATGCCGCAGATGATCCTCGGCACGGCACGACGCGTCGCGGAGGCACGGGCACGTGCCCTGCTCGAGCAGCTCGGCCTCGGCCGGCGTCTCTCCCACCGCCCGTCGCGGCTGTCGGGGGGCGAGCAGCAGCGTGTTGCGATCGCGCGCGCTCTGGCCAACGAGCCTTTGGTTCTGCTCGCCGACGAGCCGACCGGCAATCTCGACGCGGCGACCGCCGAAGTGGTGTTCGGCGAGCTTCTTGCTCTCGTGCGCGGCCATGGCGCCGCCGCCCTAGTCGCCACCCACAACCCCGAGCTTGCCGACCGGATGGACCGGACGGTGACGCTGCGCGAGGGGCGGATCATGCCGGCCTGACGCGGGCGGCCCTGACACCGCGCCCCGACTCGCGGCACACTCCCCCCATGCACGGCTTCGTCCATCTCCGCGTCCACTCCTCCTACTCGCTCTCGGAAGGGGCGATGAAGGTCGAGACGATCGCCACACTTGCGCGCGAGGCGGCGATGCCCGCGGTGGCGCTCACCGACACGGCCAACCTGTTCGGCGCGCTCGAGTTCTCCGAGGCCTGTGCGAAGCGCGGCGTGCAGCCGATCCTCGGGCTCGCGCTGCCGCTTCTGCTGCCCGGCCGCCCCTCCCGCCCAGGCCTGCCGCCCGAGCGGCCAGAGCGTATCGGCCTGCTCGCCGCGAACCAGGCGGGATTTGCCAATCTGATGCGCCTCTCCTCGCGCGCCTTCCTCGACCCGCCTGCGGGAGCGGAGCCCTTCGTTCCGGTCGAGACCCTGCTCGCACACGCGGAGGGGCTGTTCCTGCTCACGGGCGGCGGGGAGGGGCCGCTCGGCCGGCTGCTGGCGGAGGGGCAGGAGGAGGCGGCGCGCTCCCTGCTCGAACGCCTTGCGTCCGCTTTCGGCGATCGCACGCTCGTCGAGATCACCCGCCAGGGAACCGAGCGGGAGGCGGCGACGGAGGGCGGCTTCGTCGCGCTCGCGGAACGCCTCGGCCTTCCCCTCGTCGCGACCAACCCGTGCTTCTTCGCCACTCCGTCGATGGTCGAGGCGCATGACGCCCTGCTCTGCATCGCCGAGGGGCGCGTGCTTGCCGACACCGATCGCCGCCGCGCCAACCCGGAGCAGTGGTTCAAGCCGGCCGAGGCGATGCGGGCTCTCTTCGCCGACATGCCAGATGCGGCCGACAACACGCTCGCCGTCGCGCGGCGCTGCGCGGTGATGGCTGAGAAGCGCGTCAAGCCGCTGCTCCCCGTCTCCCGCAAGGTCGGCGAAGGCCGGACGGAGGCCGAGACGGTCGCGGCGATGGCGCGCGAGGGCCTCGCGTCACGGCTTGCCGCGATGCGGGCGGACGAGGCGACGCGCACGGCCTACAGCGAGCGGCTCGAGTACGAACTCGGCGTGATCGAGCGCATGGGCTTCTCGGGCTACTTCTTGATCGTCGCCGACTTCATCCAGTGGGCGAAACGGAACCGGATCGCCGTCGGCCCTGGCCGCGGCTCGGGTGCCGGGTCGGTCGCTGCCTGGGCGCTGTCGATCACCGATCTCGACCCGATCCGCTTCGGGCTCCTGTTCGAGCGCTTCCTCAACCCCGAGCGCGTCTCGATGCCGGATTTCGATATCGACTTCTGCCAGGAGCGTCGCGACGAGGTGATCGCCTATGTGCGCCGCGAGTACGGCGAGGACCGGGTGGCGCAGATCATCACCTTCGGCAAGCTGCAGGCGAGGGCGGTGGTGCGCGATGTCGGCCGTGTGCTCGGCATGCCCTATGGCCAGGTGAACCGGATCGCTGAGCTGATCCCCAACAACCCGGCCAAGCCCTTGACACTCGCCCAGGCGATCGAGGGCGAGCCGGAACTGAGGCGGATGCGCGACGAGGACGAGACGGTGCGGCGTCTGATCGAGATCGCGCTCCAGCTCGAGGGTCTCTACCGCCACGCCTCGACGCACGCCGCCGGCGTGGTGATCGGCGACCGGCCGCTGATCGAGCTGATCCCGCTCTGTCGCGACGCGAAGTCGGACATGCTGGTGACGCAGTATTCGATGAAGCATGTCGAGCAGGCGGGCCTTGTGAAGTTTGACTTCCTCGGGCTGAAGACGCTGACGGTGCTCGAGCGTGCGGTGGCGCTGCTCAAGACCCTCGGCGTCGAGGTCGATCTCTCCGCCCTGCCGCTCGATGACAGGGCCACCTACGCGATGCTGCAGCGGGGCGACACGGGTGGGGTGTTCCAGTTCGAGAGCCAGGGCATGCGCGATGTGCTTCGCGCGATGCGCCCCGACCGGTTCGAGGACCTGATCGCCGCGGTGGCGCTCTACCGCCCTGGGCCGATGGCGAACATTCCTGCCTATTGCGCGCGCAAGCACGGCGAGCCGTGGGAGGCGCCGCACCCGGCACTCCACCCCATCCTCGCCGAGACCTACGGCATCATGGTCTACCAGGAGCAGGTGATGCAGATCGCCCAGGCGCTCGCGGGCTATTCGCTCGGGGCGGCCGATCTGCTCCGGCGCGCCATGGGCAAGAAGATACGCTCCGAGATGGAGGCGCAGCGGGCGGTCTTCTGCTCAGGCGCTGAGGCGCGCGGCATCGCCCCAGAGAAGGCGGCAGAGATCTTCGACCTGATGGTGCGTTTCGCCGACTACGGCTTCAACAAGAGCCACGCCGCGGCCTACGCCCTCGTCTCCTACCAGACGGCCTGGCTGAAGGCGAACCACCCGGTTGCCTTCCTCGCCGCCTCGATGAGCCTCGACATCGCCAACACAGACAAGCTCGCGCAGCTGAAGCAGGAGGCGGCCGCGCTCGGCATCACGCTTCTGCCGCCTGACATCAACCGTTCCGAGGCCGACTTCACCCTCGAGACGCTGCCCGACGGTCGCCTCGCCATACGCTACGCTCTCGCAGCGGTCAGGAAGGTCGGGCTCGCGGCGATGCAGGCCGTGGTCGAGGAGCGCCGCCGCGGCGGGCCGTTCCGCTCGATCGCCGATTTCGCCTCGCGGATCGATCCGCGCGCTGTCAACCGGATGCAGCTCGAGAACCTCGCCCGTGCCGGCGCCTTCGAGTCGCTTTCGTCGAACCGCGCGCGGCTCTTCGCCGGCGCCGAGGCGATCATCCGCCGCGCTCAGGCCGCCGCCGACGAGCGCGGCTCGAAGCAGATCGCCCTGTTCGGCGCGCTGCCCGAGCCGGAGCCCGAGCTGCGCCTGCCAGAGGTGCCTGATTGGCCGCTCCCCGAGCGGCTCGAGCACGAGGCGGAGGCGATCGGCTTCCACCTCACGGCCCACCCACTCGATGCCTACGCGAAGGCGCTCGCCCGTCTCGGGGTGGTGCGGATCGCCGATCTCCCCGCCCGTGTCGCGACCGGCGCCGGCAGGCTCAGGATCGCCGGCGTCGTGGTCGCCACCAAGGAGCGTGATACGAGGTCAGGCAGCCGAATGTGCTGGCTCCGGCTTTCCGACCCGTCGGGCAGCACGGAGGTGACGCTGTTCTCCGAGGTGCTCGGCCGCGCCCGCCCGCTGCTCGCCGCCGGCACGCCGCTCTTCGTCACGGCCGATGCGCGTCTCGACGGCGAGGCGCTGAGGCTCACCGTGGTCGAGCTCGAGCCGCTCGAACAGGCGGCGGCGCGGTCGGGCAGCGGCATGCGGGTTCGGCTCGCGGCGGATGCCGCGCTCGAGCCGATCCGAGCCGTGCTCGCCGAACTTCCGCGCGGGCGGGGCAGGGTGATGCTTGTCGCACCGGCGGGGGATCGCGAGGTGGAGCTCGCGCTCCCCGGTTCCCACGCCATCACCCCGCCGGCGATCGCGGCGCTCAGGGCGCTGCCGGGCGTGCTTGCGGTCGAGGAGGTGTAGGCGGGCGAAGGGCGGGAGCGTGGCGCTTGCGTTCGCGGGCGGCCTCGGGCATACCGCGCGCCAAGCTCGCCGGGATGTTCCCGGCGGGCCAATCCACACGCGGGGCGCCTTTCCCGCCTCCTGCCCCCTTGGGCGAGAGGCGGGGTCCGGTCGGCCGAGCGGCCGCACGGCCCCGCGGAGGCGAAACCGGACGATCGGAAAAGGTCACACCATGGCCCTGCCACAGTTCACCCTGCGCCAGCTTCTCGAGGCGGGCGTGCATTTCGGCCACCACACGCGGCGGTGGAACCCGAAGATGGCCCCCTATCTCTACGGGGTCCGAAACCAGGTCCACATCATCGATCTGCAGCAGACGGTGCCGCTGCTTGCCCGCGCGATGCAGGCGGTGCGCGACGTCGTCGCCGGCGGCGGCCGCGTGCTTTTCGTCGGCACGAAGAAGGCGGCGGCCGAACACGTCGCGGAAGCGGCCAAGCGCTGCGGCCAGTACTACGTCAACCACCGCTGGCTAGGCGGCATGCTGACCAACTGGAAGACCATCCAGAACAGCATCAAGCGGCTGCGGGCGATCGAGGAGCAGCTCGCGCAGGACGTCACCGGGCTGACGAAGAAGGAGGTCCTGGTGCTCACCCGCGAGCGCGACAAGCTCGAGCGCGCTTTGGGCGGCATCAAGGAGATGGGCGGGCTGCCCGACATCCTGTTCATCATCGACACGAACAAGGAGAAGATCGCGGTCGACGAGGCGCGGAAGCTGAACATCCCTGTCGTCGCTGTGGTCGACAGCAACTCCGACCCGGACGGTGTGACCTACCCGATCCCGGGCAATGACGACGCGATCCGCGCCATCACGCTCTACTGCAACCTGATCGCCGGCGCGGTGCTCGACGGCATCTCGGCCGAGATGGCGGCGTCCGGCGTGGATCTCGGGGCGCAGGAGGAGGTGCCGTCAGAGGAGCTTCCCGAGGCGGAGGCCCTGCCGGAGGCGGAGCCGGCCGAGCCGCGCGCCTGAGCGCCGAACCGCACAGAGGACGGAACTTCCAGGGACGAACGACAGATGGCCGAGATCACGGCGGCGCTGGTCAAGGAGCTTCGCGAGAAGACCGGCGCGGGGATGATGGACTGCAAAAGGGCGCTGGCTGAGACCGGGGGCGATCTCGAGGCGGCGGTCGACTGGCTGCGCAAGAAGGGGCTGTCCGCCGCGGCGAAGAAGGCCGGGCGAGTGGCCGCCGAGGGGCTCGTCGGGGTCTATTCCGAGGGGGGGCGCGGCGCCATCGTCGAGGTCAATACCGAGACCGACTTCGTCGCCCGTAACGAGACCTTCCAGGCCTTCGTCGAGGCGTGCGCGAAACTCGCCCTCGAGGCCGAGGGCGATGTCGAGCGGCTCAAGGCGATGCCCTTCTCGGGCAGCGGCCGCACGGTCGGCGAGGAGCTGACGCATCTGATCGCGACGATCGGCGAGAACATGATGATCCGACGCTGCGCCACGCTCTCGGTCGAGCGGGGGGTCGTCGCGAGCTATGTGCATTCGGCGCTGAAGCCGGGCCTTGGCCGGATCGGCGTGCTCGTCGCGCTGGAGGGGGACCCGACGGAGACCATCCTCGCGCTTGGGCGCCAGGTCGGCATGCATGTCGCCGCCGCGCGGCCCGAGGCGCTCGACATCGCCTCGGTCGACCCGGCGGCGCTGGCGCGGGAGAAGGCGGTGCTCGCGGAGCAGGCGCGCGCCTCCGGCAAGCCCGAGGAGATCATCGCCAAGATGGTCGAGGGGCGGCTGCGCAAGTTCTACGAGGAGGTCGTGCTTCTCGAGCAGGTCTGGGTGCATGACGGGGATAGCCGGGTGAAGGCGGTGGTGCAGAAGGCGGGCGCGAAGCTCGCCGGCTTCATCCGCTACCAGCTCGGCGAGGGCATCGAGAAACAGGCCTCCGACTTCGCCGCCGAGGTGGCAGCGGCGGCGCGCTGACGATGTCCGACACGGCCGGCAGCCAAGGCGTGGCGGAGGGGCAGGCGCCCCAGAAACCCGCCTACCGGCGCGTGCTTCTGAAGGTGTCGGGCGAGGCGCTGATGGGGGCGGCCGAATACGGCATCTCGACCGAGGTGGTCGGGCGTATTGCCGCCGACATCGCAGCCGTCGTGGCGATGGGCGTGGAGGTCTGCCTCGTCATCGGCGGGGGCAACATCTTCCGCGGCGTCTCCGGCGCCGCCGCCGGGATGGAGCGCGCCTCGGCCGACTACATGGGCATGCTCGCCACCGTGATGAACGCGCTTGCGATGCAGAACGCGCTGGAGAAGCGCGGGGTGCAGACGCGCGTGCAGTCCGCCATCCCGATGGCCTCGATCTGCGAGCCCTACATACGCCGCCGGGCGATGCGGCACATGGAGAAGGGGCGGGTGGTGATCTTCGCCGCCGGCACCGGCAATCCCTTTTTCACCACCGACACCGCCGCGGCGCTGCGCGCCGTCGAGATGGGCTGCGACGCGCTGCTCAAGGGCACCCAGGTCGACGGCGTCTATTCCGCCGATCCGCGCAAGGTGCCGGACGCAACGCGCTACGAGCGGCTGAGCTATCTCGACGTGCTCGCACGCGATCTCGCCGTGATGGATGCCTCGGCGATCAGCCTCGCGCGCGAGAACGGGCTGCCGATCGTCGTGTTCTCGATCCACGCGCCCGGTGCCTTCGCCGAGGTGATGGCCGGCCGCGGCCGCTTCACCGTGGTGGCCGACGACTGAACGGATCCTTCCGCATGCTACCGCGTGCCGGAGGCGCCGCACCGGCATGCGCGACGAGGAGACTGACCGATGGCAAAGCCTCCGCCCACGCTCGACGACATCCTCTCCGACCTCCGTCGCCGCATGGAGGGAGCGCTCGAGACGCTGAAGAAGGAGTTCGCCGGCCTGCGCACCGGCAGGGCGAGCCCGGCCCTTCTCGAGCCGGTGAAGGTCGAGGTGTACGGCACGGAGATGCCGATCACCCAGCTCGGCACGATCAGCGTGCCGGAACCGCGCATGCTGACGGTCCAGGTCTGGGACCGGGGCGCCGTCGCCGCCGTCGAGAAGGCAATCCGCGAGGCGGGGCTCGGCCTTAACCCCGCCTCCGACGGCCAGCTCGTGCGCGTGCCGCTGCCTCCCCTGACCACCGAGCGTCGCAACGAGCTTGCCAAGCTCGCCGGCCGGTATGCCGAGGCCGCGCGCGTCGCCGTCCGCGGGGTACGCCGCGACGGCATGGAGACCCTGAAGAAGCTCGAGAAGGATGGGCTGATTGGTCAGGACCTTCACCGCGACTGGTCGGATGCCGTGCAGAAGCTGACCGACAGCTTCATCAAGCGGGTCGACGAGGCGCTCGCGGCGAAGGAGGCGGACATCCGGCAGCCCTGATCGGAACCGGGCCGGAACGGGCGCGCGCACGATGCAGAAGCCGCTCGAGAGCCTGCCGGAGCCGGCGGGGGTCGGGGCCACGCCCGTGCCGCGCCACGTCGCGATCATCATGGACGGGAACCGACGCTGGGCGGCGCGGCAGGGGCGCCCCGTCCTGTTCGGCCACCGCGCCGGCGCCGAAGCCGCGCGGCGGGCCGTGGACGCGGCGATCGACTTCGGCGTGCGCTGGCTTACCCTCTACGCCTTCTCGTCGGAGAACTGGCGTCGGCCGCAGGACGAGGTCGCCGGCCTGATGCGGCTGCTGCACCAGGGTCTCGAGCGGCACATGGACGAACTGATCGCCCGTGGCGTCCGGCTGCGCGTGATCGGCGACCGCGACCGGCTCGACGACACAACCCGCGCCCGGATCGAGGAGGCCGAGGCGAGATCGATCCGGAACGAGCGGATCGATGTCGTGATGGCGCTCTCCTACGGCGGGCGCGACGAGATCGCCCGCGCCGCCCGCAAACTCGCCGAGGCGGCCCAGGCCGGCCGGCTCGACCCGGCGATGATCGACGAGCGCGCCTTCGCCCGCGCCCTCTCGACGGCAGGCATGCCCGACCCTGACGTGATCGTGCGCACCTCCGGCGAGCAGCGGCTGTCGAACTTCCTACTCTGGCAGGGAGCCTATGCCGAGCTCGTGTTCCTCGACGTGCTCTGGCCGGATTTCGACGCCTCGTGGTTCGCACGCGTGCTCGAGGCTTATGCGGGGCGGGAGCGTCGCTATGGCGCACGCCTCGGCTGAGCCCTCGGGGGGACAACAACACGAGCGCGGCCGCTGGGCCGACCTCCGGAAACGGGTGCTGTCCGCAGCGGTGCTCGGGCCGCTCGCCCTGCTTGCGATCTGGCTCGGTGCGGCGTGGTACACGCTGATGATCGCGACCGGTACGGCGATCCTCGCCTGGGAGTGGGTTCACCTCTGCGGCCTTCGCCTGCGCGCCTGGCCCGGGCCCGCGGTTCCGCTTGCCTTGTTCGCTGCCGGTCTCGCGGCCGTTGCCGGCGGGTACCTGCTCGCGCTGATGCTGCTGCCCGCGGGTGCCGCGCTCGCGGCCTGGGCAGCCGGGGCCGATCCGCGCCGCGCGCCTGGTGCGCCGACCCTGCGTCTCGGCGCGGGCGTCGTTTATATCGGCCTCGCCGGGATCGGGCTGATCTGGCTGCGCGGCGACACCGAGTTCGGGCGCGCGGCGGTTCTCTTCGTGGTGCTGATCGTCTGGGCCGCCGATATCGGCGCCTATCTGCTCGGCCGCCTGGTCGGCGGGCCGAGGCTCGCCCCTGCGATCAGCCCGAACAAGACATGGTCGGGAGCATTCGGCGGGCTCGCCGCCGCCGTCGGCGCCGGGATCGGCGTAGCGGCGGCCTTCGACCCGGAGGCGCGGCAACTCCAGGTGGCCGCGCTGGCCGCCCTGCTCGGCCTCGCCTCGATCGCGGGAGACCTCCTCGAAAGCGCGATCAAGCGGCACTTCCACGTCAAGGACAGTTCGGCTCTCATTCCAGGGCACGGCGGGCTGCTCGACCGGGTGGACGGGCTGCTCGCTGCCGTGCCGGCGGCGTGCGCGGTCGCGCTCGCCCAAGGGATGACGTCGGGAGGAGAGCGGTTCCTGTGGACATGATCGGAGCGGGCCCCCCGGACCTTGCCGCGAGAACACCTCGGCGGGTGACGGTGCTCGGCGCCACCGGCTCGATCGGGCGCGCGACCCTCGACCTGATCGCTGCCGCTCCGGAGGGCAGTTTCGACGTCCAGGCCCTGGTTGCGAACGGCAACGCGGCGGCGCTCGCCGAAGCTGCGCGTCGGGTGCGCGCCAAGCGCGCCGTGGTGGCGGACGAACGGGCCCTGCCCGAGCTCCGCGACGCGCTTGCCGGCACGGGGATCGACACGGCGGCCGGTGCAGACGCCGTCGTCGAGGCGGCCACCATGCCGGCTGACTGGACGATGGCCGGGATCGTTGGTGCCGCCGGGCTTGCCCCAACGCTGGCCGCTGTGGCGCAGGGCGGGATCGTCGCGATCGCGAACAAGGAGTGTCTCGTCTGCGCTGGTGCAGCGCTGATGGCGCGCGCTCGCGCCGCCGGCACCACGCTCCTGCCCGTCGACTCGGAGCACAATGCCATCTTCCAGGCGATCGCCTGCGGCGGGGCGAGTGGCATCGAAAGCATCGTGCTCACCGCCTCGGGCGGGCCCTTCTGGGGCTGGAGCCTCGAGGCGATGCGGGTCGCAAGCCCGGCCCAGGCGGTGGCCCACCCGGTCTGGCGCATGGGCGCGAAGATCTCGATCGATTCGGCGACGATGATGAACAAGGGCCTTGAGATCATCGAGGCGGCGCATCTCTTCGGTCTGCCTGACGACCGGATCGACGTTCTCGTCCATCGCCAGGCCCTGGTGCACGGCCTCGTCTACTACGGTGACCGTTCGGTGGTTGCGACCCTCGCCCCGCCCGACATGCACACGCCGATCGCGCATACCCTCGCCTGGCCGCGCCGCATGGCGCTCCCCCTGCCGCGGCTCGACCTCGCCGCCGCCGGGGCGCTTACCTTCGAGCGGCCGGATGTGGAGCGGTTTCCCGCCCTCAGGCTCGCGCGCGCAGCGCTCCGGGCGGGGGGCACCGCTCCTGCGGTGTTGAACGCCGCCAACGAGGTGGCGGTGCGGCTTTTCCTTGACGGGCGGATCGGCTTTCTGTCCATCGCCGCCCTGATCGAGGCCGTGCTCGACCGCGTGGCCACGACGTCGGCCGAGGACCTCGACGCCGTGCTCGCTGCCGACGCCGAGGCACGCCGTGTGGCCGAGGAGGAGACGCGAAGCTTCGCCTGAGCG
>Ga0068706_1000026_pt1 | contig 66338 bp, 52 predicted proteins | sample YNPMSBMetaG_FD_65632 | JGI IMG/M metagenome (GOLD analysis project Ga0068706, IMG submission 65632) | Anoxygenic and chlorotrophic microbial mat microbial communities from Yellowstone National Park, USA - YNP MS-B MetaG | ecosystem: Environmental > Aquatic > Thermal springs > Hot (42-90C) >...
TCTAAATGATTATTCGTTATATATTTAATATTAGAAAAATATTTTTCAGGATTTCTTTCAATTAAGTTAAACGCAATTTCTGTCGCGGTGTCAGCCTTCAATTCTTTCGGAGTTTTATTACCGGGCCAATGACTTAATTCCAAAGCGACATCCATACATCCATCGACGCTGACCGTTTCATAGCTATGCTTTTTGACGAAATACTTGTCAAATACAAATTTCAAATTATTATTCATTTTTGTTTAATAATTTATTTTGTCGAATTAAATAATTTGCGTTTCTTTTCATGCCATTAAGTTTTGATCTTTTAATAGAAGATTTAAGAAAACGTTCCTTAAAAAAGTTTTCGTTCCAATCATTTATAATATCATTTAAATCAAGTTGTATATTCAAATTTTCAGCAAAAAAATCTGACATTTGACCGTCGCGTTGAAATTTCAGATTAAAAGGACAAACTTCCTGACAAATATCGCAACCAAAAATCCAGGATTGGAAATTTAAATTCATATTTTCCGGGAATGATTCGTCTTTATATTCGATAGTGTAATAAGAAATGCATTTGTTAGAATCCAAATATCTATCTTTAGTAAGAGCTTGAGTTGGACAAGCGTCCACGCACCTTGAACATCGGCCGCATCGATCTGCCATTGGAGTTGAATAATCAAATTCAGCGTTAGTTAATATTATGGCGATAAAAAACCAACTGCCTAATTTAGGATTAATAAGCAAAGTATTCTTTCCAATCCATCCGATTCCGGATTTCTGTCCCCAGACTTTTTCTAAAATAGGTCCAGTATCAACGTAATATTTGTACTCAAATGCGGGATACTTTGATTTTATTTTTTTGCATATCTTTTTGCATTTATTCCAAAGAATATGATGATAATCTATGCCAACTGCGTAACGCGACACTTTGCCGTAATTTTCATCGTTAGAATATTTTATTCGAGAATTAAAATAATTAGCGCCAAAAGTTATGATGCTCTTGCAATTTTCTAACAAAAGCGAGAGATTTTTTCTTAAATCAAGATTTTTCTCCATGTATTTCATTTTTGCTGCATAACCGCGTTCCAGCCATGCTATGTATCGCTCGTATTCTTCTTTTAATTCTTCGACTTTAGCAAAACCAATCAAATCGAAATTTTCTTCTAAAGCAAGTCTTTCAATTTCTTCATTAGGCAATTTTATAAATTCCATTTTAATTCTTTAGGCTCTATTTTAACGAAAACTTCTCCGTTTTCAATTTTTGTTTCAAAAGTTTTGATACCGTTAGCGTTATTTTTTCTTTTGCCTGTTTCCAAATGAAATTCCCAACCGTGAGCCGGACAAAAAACATAATCATCTTCTATGTAGCCGTCAAAAATCAAAGGAGATTTTTGATGCGGGCATATATTATCTAAACAATAAACTTTTCCTTTATGTAGAAATATTGCAATCTCGACGTCGTCGACTATAAATCTTATGCCGAAATCTTCTTTTAAATCTGATAATTTGCATATTCTTTTGAATTCGCTCATTAGATATCTCCTAATTTTTCAAAAGCGGTTTCTATGTTGTAACCTTTTTCATTTCTATTTGGTTTTATCGCGCAATTCGAAGGCTCATGATTTAGGATTAATATCCAATTATTTGCAACAGCTTGTTCTAGGAAAAATTTTTTCTCTTTTAACGTTTCAAGCGGTTGCAGATCAAAAGCTGAAATATAAGGCAAATAAAAATTTGATTTCATAGGAAATAAATCCGATGAATAAAATAATTTATAATTTTCATCTTCTATGAGAGCCGCCTGCATTCCAAATGTATGACCATTTAAGCTAAATATTTTTATATTTTCGTCGAATACAAATTCCCCATAATGAAATACAAACTGATTATTTGATATTAATGGAAAAAAATAATCGCGAACAAAACTTGCTCTATCTTTTTCGCAAGGATTAAGAGCCCAATCAAAAGCTGTTTTTTGAATATGGTGTTTTGCGTATTTAAATGTTGGCTCGTATTTTCCATTAGAATAAACTGCGCAACCGCCGCAATGATCAAAATGCAAATGAGTTAAAATAACATCGGTGATTAAATCGCTGTTAAGATTATACTTTTCTAACAATTCGTCGATACTATTTTGATAAACGAATTCAGGAGAGTAAATTTTTTTAAATTTTTCGTTCCAATTTAAATTTAATCCAGCGTCTATTAAAATATTTTTACCTTGCGATTTTAATAGCAAACTTCTACAGGCAAGCTTAACTCTATTATGTTCATCGGCAAAATTTTCTTTTTCCCAGAGGGTTTTAGGAACAACTCCAAACATTGCTCCGCCGTCGAGTTTGAAGTAAGATAAGACGAGTTCAAAAACTTCATATTTTCCAATTTTCATGTTTAAATAACCTAATTTAATTTATAAAAATTCAATTTAATTTTTTTCATAAAGATTCTGAAAAAAATTATAAAGCTCCAAAGGCGACCAGAAAACGTAATCAGGGTTTAAACTCAAACACATATCTTTAGCGTAACTATCCCACAAGACAGAAGCGATTTTAATTTGAGCTCCGCGAGCGGCGATTATATCCGCGGGCGAATCTCCTATAAGCAAAACTTTTTCGTTATTAGTAATTCCGCTTTTTTTCATAATTTTAAATATGCCTTCTGGATGAGGTTTGTGATTTAAAACGTCGTCTCCAGTAATTACATAATCGAAATGCTTTGCGAAATCAAGTTTCTTTAGAGTAATATCTGTCGTTTTTCTTCCTTTTCCCGTAAAGATTCCAAGAATTACGAAATATCTTTTCAAAAGTTTTATAATTTCTTCTATTAGCGGAAAATTTTTAATCATCGAGTCGTGATTTGATTCATAAAATAAATAATAATCTTTCTTTGCAAATTCGGCTTCTCCGTTAAAAAGCTTTTCTATTACGACATCTTCTGTCGGTCCGAAAAGAGAAATGATCTCTTGTTCAGACATTGTTTTATTTTTATATTTTTTAACGATATGATTAAACGAAGCGAAAATAAGCTCGTTTGTAGACGCGATCGTTCCGTCAAGATCAAAAATTACAAGACTAAACTTTTCTTGCATATTAATCCTTATTTTAATGAAAAAACTACTATTTTTCCGTCCATATTAACAGCCGCAAAAACTCCTTCGAATAATTGAGCAATATTTAAAATTCTAGCGTTGCCCATAAAAAATAATTTTTCGACTTTGTAATTTTTATTAATCGAATAAACAATTCCATTTTGAGAGCCAAAAATTACTTCGCCGTTATATTCGATTGGAATATTTGGATTGACGTCAAGACCTTGATTTATATCAACTTCTTTTTTAATCGAGCCATTTTTAGAATTCACATAAAAGAATTTATTTTCTTTGCTTTTTATCAAAAGAGTTTCCTTTTTTGCATCCATTCCGATAGATTCGTAAGCTAAATATTCGTTATTTCTCCATACAGTTCGAGCAAGATTAAAATCTATCGCAGAGATAAAATTATCTGGCGTTGCAATATAGATAAATTTGCCGTCGCTTATCGGTTTGCAAACGGCGGGAGAGTAATAAAAATTTTTATTTTCAGTCCAGCGCCATATCATTAAGCCGTTTCGGGCGTCTATCATATATAAATAATTATCCCAACTTCCATAAATTATTCGATTATTTAGAAAAGTTGGAGTTGTTTCAATTAAGCCTTTTGCGTTTGAATTTTCCCACAAAGGCTGAAAAGAATGCAAGTCATAGCATAACATTTTGCCGTAACTTGTTCCCACCGCAATAGCCATATTTGTCGGCGATGGTATCATCAATTCTACTGAGCCTTGGTATTTAAATGAAATTATTCCAGAGGTAAGAGGCTCTCCTACGCTCATAGTTTGCTGCGGCATCCCAGTTTCATAATTTACGGTATACAAATCTCCGTCCAAATTTCCTACGACAACATACTCGTCCGCTCCGCCGGGCGAGCTGACAACTTTTCCGCCTGAGTCAAATTCAAGCAGCTTGTTGCCATATGAATCAAATCCATAAATTATGCCTTGATATGAGGCGACATAAAGATTGTTTTTATATGCGATCGGATGAGCCACAATTGTCGAATTCAAATCTTTTTCCCAAATAATTTTCGCCGAGTAATTAATAAAAGACAAAGAATCGACGACAGCGATTTTATTTTTAAAGACCCTATTAAATCCGCCCCAAAATTTTAGCGAATTAGTCGAATCGCATTCAAAAAATTTAATTGAGTCCGCATTAATTTCAACTATAGTAAAACCGTACCCTTTTTCTTTCTTTATTGTTTTGTCGTACGAAAGTGTTGATCGCGACATAGCTTGCTGAAGCCCGTTAAACTCGCTCAATTGATTTTTATGTCCATGTCCGACTAACGCGGCAATAATTTTTCGATCAGCCAGCAAATTAGAAATGACGTATCCATTATCGATATCGTTTAAAGGATGGTGAACAAAAAGCAATATTTCTTTTTCTTTATTTAACGACAAAATTTTCTTCAGCCATTCGATAGTTTCCGGCGTTATATGTCCTCCTCCGCCTTTCCAGATGATTCCGCTGTTAATTCCGATAAATGCGATGTTTTCATATTCAAAATAAAATTTATCGTCTCCGAATATATCAAAATAACTTTTTCCGCCAGTTTCAGACCACTTTAAGTCATGATTGCCGGGCACAACGTAAGTTTTAATTTTCATTTCGTTTAAAATATTTTTAGCAATTCTTAGTTCAGAAGTCAACCCTTTTTCTGTAATATCTCCCGTATGAACAACAAATTTTAACTTTGGATTTTTATTTATTTGTTTAGCGATTGAACTTAAAATTTCGTCGGCTGAAGGAGTTCCTATATGAGTATCAGTAATCCATGCAAATCGAAATTCTTGCGAAAAACAAATATTATAAGTTAACAATAAAAAAAACGCGATGATTTTAACGCTTCTAATTTTTTTCAATTTTTCGCTCCTCATTTTTTCGAATTGGTTATTTTGAGTTGAAAAAAAATTTTTTTTTAAACTTAATTTAAAAAATATTTTCAATTTAATTTATATAATAGCTCATAATTTTAAAATTCTATCGTTAGCTTCAATTAAACTAAAGAAAAAATGTCTTAAAGATATATAATGCAATAAAAATGTTCGCGAATAAAAATGCTTTATATTGTAAAGAATTCTTTTGCTAAGCAAAAGCGAACGATTATAAAATCAACAAATATAATTGGCAAAAGAATATCAAATAACAGCGGAAAATCATCAAAATAGCAAATTGCTTTTTAGAAATTCGAATTTGTTTTAAAATTTAAATAAAAATTAAAAATAAAAATTTTCTTAATTCATTATTTACTATTTAAAGGTAATTATTTAAAAGTAAAAATTTACAAAACTAAAAAAACTCTAAGAATTTATAAAGAAGCTTTGAAATAAAGAGGTTGATTTATTAAATTGTTTCTCAACTAAAAGCTCTATCAAATTCGATGACTTTATAAACTTTATCGTTTCTTCTTAATTTTATAGAAGATTTCAATGTAATAAAATCTCCTTTTTGAGCGAAGTTAATACTTGGCATATCGTTAACAAAAAATTCGTCAAGCAAAAGCTCGACAGCGCCTGTCGTTTCTCCAATAGCTAAAAGCTTATCTCCTTTTGAAATCGAGGAATTTTGAATAACAAGATGAACGATTTTAGATTTTGCGAAATAATTTTCCACATAACCGACATATTCTTTTCGAACAGAAGATTTATTTCCAGAAATGCCAGCCCAGTAATTTTCATCAGGCTCTGCGAAATAAAAACCGTCTGACAAGCCTCGATTGTAAACTAATTGAGATTCTCGATAAAGCTGTTCTTTAATATCTTCAGTCAATTTTCCTTCGTAATATAAATCGATCGCTTTGCGAAAAATTTCAGTAATCTTAGCGGCATATTCCACGCTTCTTTTTCTTCCTTCGATTTTTAACGCGTCGACTTTAGCTTCAATTAATTTATCGACAAAAGAAAGAACGGTTAAATCTTTTGGGGACAATATATAATCTTCGCCTAAGAAAAGCTCGTTTCCATTTTGAGAATCGATAATTTTATATTTTCTCCGACAAGGCTGCAAGCATTCGCCTCTATTTCCGCTTTTTTGATAAATATGATGACTTAAAAAACAACGTCCGCTAATAGCTACGCACATAGCCCCGTGAGCGAAAACTTCGATTTCAATATCGACATTTTTTTTTATTTCGAGCAAATGCATAAAAGAACATTCTCGAGCCAAGACGATTCTTTTAGCTCCTAAGTTTTTGTAAAATTCTGCCGACTTTGAATTAGATACGCTCGCCTGAGTGGATATAACAAAAGGAATATCGTATTTCTTGCAAAGCTCTATAACTGCAAAATCCCAGCATATAATTGCGTCAATATTAGCTTCTTTAGCCCTTCGAATGTATTTTTCAAGTTCTGAAAGTTCGTTTTCATATATTATAGTATTTATTGTCAAGTATGTTTTTACTTTAAATTGTCGACATATTTTCGATACGTCTTCAAGCTCTGATATGTCGAAATTTTTCGCTTTAGTTCTCATATTAAAAACAGAAGAGCCAAAATAAACGGCGTCGGCTCCTGCTCTTATTACCGCGCTAAGCATTGCTTTATCTCCAGCGGGAGCCATTAATTCGATTTTTTTTTGATTTTTCATTATTAAAGAATCCCTTTAGTCGTTTTATTTGCTAATAAAAAAAATTATATATATATTTCTTAAATTAAAAATTTTTATACCAAAAAATAAAGGTGATAAAATGACTTCAATAGTCGATATTCACGCTCGAGAAATTTTAGATTCAAGAGGAAATCCAACTTTAGAGGTAGAAGTAGTTTTAGAATGCGGCGCTGTTGGCGTAGCGGCAGTTCCAAGCGGAGCGTCTACTGGAGAGCATGAGGCAGTTGAATTAAGAGACGGCGATAAAAACAGATATTTAGGCAAAGGAGTTTTAAAGGCTGTCGAAAACGTAAACGATAAAATAGCCGAGGAATTGTTGGATTTCGACGCTTTAGATCAAAGAGGAATCGATTCTTATTTAATCGAACTTGACGGAACTCCAAATAAATCAAATCTTGGAGCAAACGCTATTCTGGGCGTATCGCTTGCCGTAGCAAAAGCCGCCGCTAACGCTCTTGAAATACCATTATATAGATACATTGGCGGCATTAACGCGAGAGTTCTTCCTACTCCAATGATGAACGTTATAAACGGCGGCGTTCATGCAGACAACAACGTTGATTTTCAAGAGTTTATGATAATGCCAATTGGAGGCGAAAAATTTTCAGACGCTTTAAGAATTGGCGTTGAAACCTTCCATTCATTAAAATCTGTTTTAAAGAAAAAAGGGTATAATACAGCGGTCGGAGACGAAGGGGGATTCGCTCCAAATTTAAAGTCCAACGAGGAAGCTGTTGAAGTTTTGTTAGAAGCAATCGAAAAGGCCGGCTATAAACCTGGAGCGGATGTAGTTATAGCTTTAGATCCAGCGACCAGCGAAATGTATAGAAAAGATAAAAAAGCATACGAATTCTTTAAATCGGACAAATCTTTAAAAAGCGCCGAACAAATGGTAGATTTTTGGGAAAATTGGATTAATAAATATCCAATTGTATCTTTAGAAGACGGTTTAGCGGAAGACGATTGGGAAGGATGGCAATTGCTTACAAAGAGATTAGGCGACAGAATTCAATTAGTCGGCGACGATATTTTTGTGACAAATACTCATAGATTAGCCAAAGGTATCGAATTGGGAGTAGGCAATTCTATTTTAATCAAAGTCAATCAAATTGGCACTTTGACTGAAACTTTAAACGCTATAGAAATGGCTCGAAAAGCGGGCTATACTTCCGTTATCAGCCATCGTTCTGGCGAAACTGAAGATACTACTATAGCCGATATAGCTGTGGCAACAAATGTTGGACAAATAAAAACTGGATCTGCCAGCAGAACCGACAGAATTGCAAAATACAATCAACTATTAAGAATTGAAGAAGAACTTTACGATACCGCAGAATTCTTAGGATTAGGTTCCGTAAATTATAAAGGCTAAAAAAACTTTTTACAAAGGCGCCTTTAACTAAGGCGCTTTTTTTTTAAATAAAAGAAAAATTTGGGGAGTATTTTATGAATTTTAATTCTCTTAAGAAAGCTGAAGATTTAATTCAAAAAAACAACATTGAATTTATTGATATTAAAGTAATTGATTTAATTGGAAGATTACGACACGTAACTTTGCCTTATTTCTCTGGATTGCTTGAAAAATTAGCAAAAGACGGAGTTGGTTTTGACGGCTCAAGCTATGGCTTTGCTAAAGTTGAAAATAGCGATATGATATTAATTCCCGACTACGATACGGCGGTCGTTGATACTTTTAGAGAATCTCCTACCTTAAGCCTTTACGCTCACATTATTTTAACAGACGAAAAAAAAACTCCTTTTAATCAAGACGGCAGACATTTAGTAAAAAAAGTCGAAGATTTATTGAAAGAAACTATCGGCGCCGATAAATGTCTATGGGGACCGGAGTTTGAATTTTATATTTTCAAAGAAGTAGAATACGACACAAGGACATCAACTTCGTTCTATCGAGTAAATCACGAAGAAGAATTTTATGGCAAAGCTTATCACGCGGCAAATCCTTACGATATATACGACGATTTTAGAGACAAAGCATGCAAAGAATTGGCAAAATATGGCATAAGAGTAAAATATCATCATCATGAAGTTGGCGAAAGAGGACAACAAGAAATTGAAACTTATTTCGAAGACACTTTGACAACGGCTGATAATATCTTAACCGCTAAATATGTCTTATTTAATTTAGCTCGGCAACATAATTTGTATATTACTTTTATGCCTAAGCCAATGTATCATCAGGCGGGCAATGGCATGCATTTGCATTTATATATGGTAAAAGATGGGAAAAATATATTTTATAAAGAAGGAGAATATGGGAATTTGAACGAAGTTGGAAGATATTGTATAGGGGGAATTTTAAAACATGGTCCCGCTCTATCAGCTTTCACAAATCCAAGCACGAATTCTTATAAAAGATTAGTCCCCGGTTTTGAAGCTCCAGTCGCTTTGACATACGGAATGGCTAATAGAGCTGGCGCGATTAGAATTCCGAAATATGTAAAAAATCCGCAAGAAACAAGATTCGAATTTCGCTCTCCAGACGCTACCGCCAATCCCTATTTTTGTTTGACGGCAATTTTATTGGCGGCTATCGACGGCGTCGTAAATAAAATTGATCCAATCAAAGAAGGTTTCGGGCCTTTTGATAAAAATATTTCCGACGAAGCCGCAAAGGATATTCATTACTTGCCTCGCAGTTTAGAAGATTCTTTAGACGCTTTAGAAGCAGACAAGGCTTTCTTAAAACGCGGAAATATTATATCCGACGATTTGCTAAATCAATGGATTAAAACAAAAAGAGAAGAAGCCAAATCAATAGCAACGATGCCGCATCCATTCGAATATAAAATGTATTTTACATTGTAAAATATTATTGCCAAACATTATAAAAATTAGTTTACGATGTAAAGCAAATTATTTTACGACATAAAGCGTTTAATCGAGCCGACTTTATTCAAGAGTCGGCTTTGTTATTTTTTAAAACTCATGAATTGACTTTAAATAGAATCTTAGCGAAAAAAGCAATCGATACAAAATATTCCAAAGTTTATCGAAAAAAATAAGCTTGAGTTTTAAATATTGTCGATTATGAAGAATATTTAGAAAAAAAAGCGACTTAAAAAAGCCGCTTTAAAAGATTTTTATACTGATTGTTTTTATGAATTGAATTCTCTGATTATTTTATCGATTTCTTCTTTTGTAATTTTCGGCTCTTCGGAAGACTTTTTATTAACGCCGATATTTTGTTGAGAATATCGATTTGAATAAACAAATTCTTGTTTTATAGGAGGATTGCCCGCTCTGGAAATTAATCTTTCTTCTATTTCAGATATAAAAGATGTCGACGAAGCCCGAGTTCCAAAAGTATTTATGCATTCTCCTTTATTTATCGGATTAGTTTCAAAGGCTAAAGTTTTAATGTTCATTAAATGTTTAGCTGAAACGTTTTCTGAAACAATAGAACCGCCCCAGGTTCCGCATCCTAAAGTCATTGATGGCATAAGAGCCGTAGTATAGCCTACAGCTCCCACAGACGAGGGAGTGTTTACTAAAATTCTAAAAGCTGGTTTTTCTAAGGCGAACTTTAATATTATATCTTTATCGTTAGAATGAATTACAAGAGTATGTCCTATTCCGCCAAATTCCAACAATTCGATACATTTATGACAGCCTTCAAGCCATCCGTCGACTGTATAAAAGCCTAAAATTGGAGAGAGTTTTTCTATTGAAAAAGGTTCGTCTTTCCCAACTTTCGTAGCTTCCCCAATTAATACAGTAGTGTTTTCAGGTACTTTGAATCCAGCATAATTTGCTATCCAAACAGCCGTTTTGCCGACAATTTCTGGATTAAGTTTGCCATCTTTATAAAAGGCTCGAGCTAATTTTTCTTTTTCTTCTCCTTCGACGAAATAAGCTCCTAACTTTTTGGCGACTTGTATTATTTTTTCGCGTATAGGCCTATCTGCAATAATAGTTTGTTCTGATGAACATAAAGTTCCATTGTCGAATGTTGTTCCATAGATTATATCAGCAACGGCTTTTTCGACATTTGCGGTTCTTTCGATAAAAGCCGGAACATTGCCCGCTCCAACTCCATAGGCTGGTTTCCCGGCGCTATATGCGGCTTTAACCATTGCAGAGCTGCCAGTGGCTAATATCACAGATGTTAAGTTATCTTTCATTAAAGCTTCTGTTCCTTCAAGGGTTGGCATTGTCATGCATTGTATTAAACCTTTAGGGGCTCCAGCTTTCTCAGCCGCTTCTCTCATTATTTTAATTGCTTCAAGCGTACAATTTACTGCTTTCGGATGCGGCGAAACGACTATCGCATTTCGGCATTTTAATGAAATTAATGTTTTAAACATTGCAGTTGATGTTGGATTTGTCGATGGTATTAGAGCCGCGACTATTCCCATCGGCTCGGCTATTTTTACTATCTTTCCTTCTTTTTCATATCCTATTACTCCGACTGTTTTCAAATCTTTAATCGATTCGTAAACCCATTTAGTTCCAAATTGATTTTTTATAATTTTATGTTCTACCCTTCCAAAACCTGTTTCTTCGACAGCCAATTTTGCAAGTTTTTCCGATGCGGCATATCCCGCTTCTGCCATCGCTTTAACGATTTTATCAACTTGTTCCTGGCTGTAAAATTTAAATTCTTTTTGAGCCGACGAGGCTTGTTTTAATAATTCTCTAACTTCTTGAACAGATTGTAAATCTTTGTCTATTTTCATACTTCATCCATTTTTTTTATAGTTTTTAATATAAGAATTTTTTTGATTTAAATCTTTTTTTTTATTTTTGAAATAAGTTATTAGTTATAAAATTTTTTTTTAAATTTAAAAATAAAATTAAACTTATTACTATTTATTTATTAGGGAGGCTTTTATGAAATTTTTTGGGGTTTTAAGCATTAAGAAGAAACTTGCGTTTATTATGATTTCAGGTTTTTTATTTTTGTATTTAAGCGCTAACTATGATGTTTTTTATTTTTCAAATAAAATTATTGAAGAGAATCATCAAACTAAATTAAAGTTGATTTTTGATTTTTTCTTTAAAGAAATTGAATCATTAAAAGAAAATGGAGTAAAATACGCTAAATTATTTTCTGAAAACGACGAATTAATTTATAAAGTAAATGAAATCTATCAAGGAAAAGATTTTTTGCAATTAAAAAGATTTTTAGAAGAAAAGCAAAAAGAATTAAAAGTCGATTTTTTTGTGGTTACAGATACAAAGGGGGATGTTCTGGCGCGTTCGCATACTGATAAGAAAGGGGATAATATTTCAAATCAAAATGGAATAAGATTGGCTTTATCGGAGAAAAAGACTCTCTTTGAGATTGCTTTGGGAGCTATAACAAAGCTTTCAATAAGCTGTTATGCTCCAATAGTAGACATAAATGGCAAACTTTACGGGGCGCTTGTTTTGGGCTATACTCTTGAAAACAACGAGAGACTTGACAAGTTTAAAGAACAAACTGGAGCTGATTTTACAATTTTTGAAAAAAATATTCGATTAGCGACAACTGTAATTGGTAAAGATGGAAAAAGAATTATTGGAACGGAATTAAGAGGAGATATATATGAGAAAGTTGGAATAAAAGGAGAAGAATATATTGGCAGAATGGATGTATTAAGAGGAGAGCATTTTACATATTTAAAACCGCTTAGAGATTATGACGATAATATTGTCGGCATCTTATGCGCTGGATTATCGACGGAAGAAATGGATAAAGCTATGTTTGGATTAATGCTGTCGGAGATGGCGGTTTTTATTCTGCTTTTAGTCGCTACTTATTTTGGCTTGAATATTTTTATATCGAGATATATAACAAATCCCGCGAAAGTTGTAACTGAAACAATAAAGCGTTTCAGCGGAGGAAATTTATCGGTAAAAACCGATATTAAGCAAAAAGACGAATTTGGAGAGATTGCTCGAGGCATAGAAGAATTTTCAGAAAATATAAGCAATAAATTTATTAAAACGTTAAATAAAATATCCGAAGGAGATATAAACGTTAGAATTGAAAGATTAAGCGAAGAAGACGAGTTAACTCCGTCGTTAGAAAAATTGGCAAACAATTTAAAGTTATTAATTAATCAAACAAGAAATTTAATAAAAGCGTCAGAAATAGGAAATTTAAAAACGCGCGCTCAGTTGGATGGATTAAAAGGAGCTTATGGGGAAATTATCCAAGGATTTAACTCAACGCTGGATAAAATATTAGCTCCAATTCAAGAGGCGGTTGTTGTTTTGGAAAAAATTGGAAAAGGAAATTTAACATCCAGGATTCAAAGCGAATATCAAGGAGACTATAATTTAATAAAAGATAATTTAAATCGAGCCGTCGAATTATTAGGACAGGCAATAAAAGAATTAAAAGAAGGCGTATTAGCCGTGGCAAGCGCAAGCGCTCAAATTTCCGCGACTGTGGAAGAATTAGCAGCTGGAGCTCAAGAACAATCGTCTCAAATTAACGAGGTTGTTTCTGCAGTCGAGGAGATGACGAGCAGTATATTTGAAAACGCTAAAAACGCTACAAAAGTGAACGAATCTTCTAAACATGCGACAGAAAAAGCTGAAGAAGGGGGCGAGTTAATTGCTGATATTATATTAAAGATGAATTTAATCGCAAATTCTGTAAGTGAAGCCGCTGAAAAAATAAACCAATTAGCCGCGAGCGCAAATAAGATAGGCGAAATAACCAATGTTATCGACGATATAGCGGATCAAACAAATTTGCTTGCGTTAAACGCCGCAATTGAAGCTGCGAGAGCTGGGGAACAAGGACGCGGGTTTGCAGTTGTCGCCGACGAAGTTAGAAAATTAGCCGAGAGAACTACAAAGGCAACTAAAGAAATAGCTGAAATGATAAAACAAATTCAAGTGGATACCGCTCAAGTTGTAGATTCTATGAAAGTAGGTTCAATGGAAGTAGAAGAAGGAAAATATCTCGTAGATAAAGCAGGCGAAGTATTGAAAGAAATAATACAAAGCTCTAATAACGTAACAGATTTAATAACTCATTTAGCTGCCGCAAGCGAGCAGCAAAGCTCAACGGCGGAACAAATAAGCAAAAGCATCGAGTCTATAAATACCGTTGTTCAGGAAACGGCTTCGGGCTTGCAGCAAATTACAAAATCAATCGACGATTTGAACAAATTGAATGAAAAATTGCAAACTCGAGCGGAGCGTTTTCAGGTATAAAGAAATATAATTTCAAGATTTAGAATTAAATTAGACGGCAAGTAAGCCGCCTTTTTTTATAAGTCAATTAGTAAATTAGTTTGTTTTGAATAAGAATTGAGAATTAAAAAAGTATTTTTTCAATTTTTCATTGACTGAATTGCGTAGCGCTTGATTTTTTTTATTTTTTAAAAAAATAAATTGGTAGTTTCAATCGATAAATAATTCATAGGTATAACGGAAAATAGAAAATAGTATAAAACTTTTAGAATTTGAATCAAAACTATAGAATATTTTCTAATTCAATCTAAAAATTAATTTTCTTTTTCAAACCAGCGATTATCTTCTTTTATGAGTTCGATTAGTTCGTCAACGGCTCTATTTTCGTCGACATTTTTCCTAACTATATTTTTTCCTTTGTATAAAGTAATTTTGCCTGGACCGCTGCCGACATAGCCATAATCGGCGTCGGCCATTTCGCCGGGACCATTGACAATGCATCCCATAATGGCAATTTTGACGCCTTTTAAATGTTCGGTTCTTTTTCTGATTTTTTGAGTTACTTCTTGCAAATCAAATAAAGTTCTGCCGCAAGATGGACAGGCGATATATTCAGTTTTTGAAATGCGAGTTCGAGTCGCTTGCAAAATTCCAAAAGATGTTTTAATAACGTTTGTCAATTCAATTTTAGGATTTTCAAGCCAAATGCCGTCGCCGAAACCATCGCTGAATAATAGCCCGGCGTCTGCGGATGAATTCATAATGAATGATTCGCAGTCGTTGTCTTTATAGTTGAATTTAATGACAGCTGGAAGAGTTATGTTATTTTCAATTAAATCGAAAAATATCCTTCTTAAAATTATAGCTTTTCGAGTATTATTAGAACTGAAAATTAGTATGACGTTATTTAAAGGTTTAAGCTCTTCTTTATTTAAAGAAAAATATTCATTGTCTTTTATTTCTATAAAATTCGCGACAAAGGATTTTGCTTGGGCTTTTTTATATTCCTCAAAATTTTTAAAGAAAGGGAAATAATCGGATTTATCTTCTAATGAAATCCAAAAATTATAATCAATAATTTTCTTTAAATTTAACGGCAATTCTAAATTTTCTTTTTTATTTCCAAGTAATATAAAATCGGCTGCTTGATCGGAAATTTTCCATTTGTCGCATGCGATGTCGTAGTCGTATCCAATTTGTTTTAGCAAATTATAATTTAAATCTTCGCAATTGGAAAAATCTACAAAAACTTTAGGAACTTTATCGCCGCCTAAAATTGAAATTGAATTTGTTTTTCTTCTAGAATAATTAAATGGATCAATCGGCGAAATCTCAATGTTAGGCAAATAAAATGAATTTGAATTTTTTATTGATTCTATTTTATGCTCTAATTTTTTTGCGGGAGCAATTTCAAATTCGGGGTCTTCCGTTAAAGAAATTCTGATAGTGTCGCCTAATCCGTCAAGCAAAAGGGCGCCAATTCCGACTGCTGATTTAATTCTACCGTCTTCGCCGTCGCCGGCTTCTGTTACTCCTAAATGCAAAGGATAATTCATATTTTCCTGAAGCATTTTATTGACAAGCAATCTATAAGCTTGAATCATAACTTGAGGATTGCTTGCTTTCATCGAAACAACAATGTTATGAAAATCGTATTCTTCGCAAATTCTAATAAATTCCATCGCGCTTTCTACCATTCCTAAAGGAGTGTCGCCATAACGACTCATAATACGATCCGATAAAGAGCCGTGATTAGCTCCAATTCTTATTGCCGTTCCATACTCTTTGCAAATTTTTATAAGCGGAATTAATTTTTGTCTCGCTCTATCAAGCTCTTGCAAATATTCAGAATCGGAATATTCTTTTAATTCAAATTTTTTTTTGTCGACGAAATTGCCCGGATTGATTCTAACTTTTTCTACGATGCGAGCCGCAACTTCGGCGGCATTTGGAGTAAAATGAATATCTGCAATTAAAGGAGTATTATAACCGCGCGCTCTAAGCTCTTTTTTTATATTTTCAAGATTTTTAGCTTCGTTTATGCTTGGGGCGGCAATCCTAACATAATCGGCGCCCGCTTCAATGATTCTTATACATTGTTCAACGGTGGCTTTTGTGTTCATCGTGTCGGTTGTCGTCATAGACTGTATTCTTATTGGATTTTTTCCGCCTAAAGGCACATCGCCGATTTGAACTTCGCGGGTATGGAATCTTTTATATTCAGTTAAAGATTCGCAATATTTTTTTATTTTTTCTATAGAAGGATTCATAGTTTATTCAAATTTTTTTTTTTATAACTTAAAAAAACAAACAAAAGTTTAATAACGAGTTAACATTTCAACAATTTTGGATGCAAAATCATCGGAGGCTGTTTCGTCTTCTGCCGAAAGTATATTTTCGCAAATATAAATTTTTTTATTAGCGGGAAAGACAAAGAAATTTTCCATTTTTTTATGCAACGACGGATGATAGGATATGGTTTTATTCGCCAAAATTCCCGCCTTAGCTAAAATATATGGAGCTCCGCATATAGCCGCTATGAGTTTTTTTTGATCGTAAAACGACTTGACAATTTTCAATATTTCATCTATTTCGGCTAATTCGTAAGAGCCTTTTCCGCCTATTAAAACGAGAGCCGAAAAATTAGAAGGTCGAATGTTATATAAATCGACGTCGGGAAAAATTTTTAATTTTTTTTCGCCGGTACAAACTTCTTTTTTCGAAGAGGATATAAAAAGATTTAAATTTGCGAGTTTTGTTTTTTCTTTAACCGCTAAAAATTCTTTTTCGTTAAAATCGTTTTGAGGCAGAATTAAAAGAATACTTTTGCGAAACATAACAAGTCTTGTTTACAAAATTTCTTGAGCTTCTTTGTTTCCTAACGACGCCGCTTTTTTGATATATCTGTAAGCTCTTTCAGCTTGTTTTTTCTTTTTATAGCATTTTCCTAAATATAGATAACACTCGTCGTGCTCAGGTTTTATTGCAAGCGCTTTTTCAAAACTTTCTATAGCTTTATCGACATAATCCCAATCATAGTATAGAATTGCAAGATTAAAATGTCCTTCAAAACGATTGCCGTCTAATTTAATAGCCATTAAAAAGTATTCTTCGGCTTTTTGAAAATTTTTAGTTTTAAATGAGTTTATTCCTTTTTCAAGAAGCCTGTAAAATTCTTCTAATCTTTCCTTGTATTTATCGTCTTTTTTAAAGAATATTTTTTTAAATAAACTTCTGATCATAATAAATACTTCTGTTAAATTATTTTAATATAAGGAATTAAAGTTTAAAATAAAAATCGTATTTCAAAATTTTCTTTTGAAAAATAAGACCTGCCGCAGCTATAAATCATCTTCTTTAATTTGAACGCAATTATTTGGTATAGTTGGCTCGACTAAAATAGTTTTTTCTTTTGCAATTGATACCTGACCAGCAGGCATGCCTTTTCTTTTTATAACGTATTTTTTTTGTGTATAAGAGACTGGGGCTAATTTAGAATTTTTGGCTTTGCTGAAATAAGCCGCCAATTGCGCCGCAGATTCGATTATATTTTTGGGAATAATCTCGTTGTTATTTCTAACTTTTAATACGACATGTGAGCCTGGACAACCGCGAGCGTGAAACCAGTAATCGTTTGGTTTTGCAAATTTGAATGTTAGCTCGTCGTTATTTTTATCGTTCTTTCCGATATAAACTTCATATTCGTTGTCGATTAAGAATTTTCTGAAATTAAAATTTTTTTCTTTTTTTTGCGATTGTTTTTCATTTTCATTCGAAGATAAATTTAGTTCTGTCATAATTTTTTTTGTCTCCAATAGATTAGAAGAATTTTGCAATTTCTTAATAGCGATGATTAATTTTTTTCTTTTAATTTTCAAAGTCGTAAGCAGTTCGCTTAGTCTTTCTCTTTCTTTTTTTTCTTTTTTAGATTTTTCAAAATATTTATTTGCATTTTCTCCCAAAGATGCGTTTTTATCAAGCTGTATAAGCAATTTTTCCCCAGTTTCGTAGTCTTCGGCGATAAAAGAATCGCTGCCTTTGGGAATTTTTGAGGCGTTAATTAAAATTAAATTGCCATATTTGAAATATAAACTTTCTTTAGATGGAGTATTTAATTTAGCTAAGATTTGATTTATTTTATTTGAAATTTTTTCGAGATTGTTTTCAATGACGTTGAGAACGTTTTTTTTTATTCTATAAAATTCTTCGAAATAGTTTTTAAATTTTATGAAAGATATAATCGCGTCATTGATTCTGTCGAATTTGTAAATTTCAAATTCAGAGCCGTAACTTTCGCAATTAATATCGATTAAAATTTTGAAATTTAAATTGTCAAGAATTAGGAAAAGCTTATCGTTTAAAATTTTCTCAAAGAAATTTAAAATTACCGAAGTTGAATCTGAAGAGCTTTCATTTGATTTGTAGCGAAGGAATAATTCAAATAAATCTTTAGTAAAAAAAGGAAAAAATTTTTTTAAGTCGTTAAATTGAACAGAATTAAAATCAATTGTTTTTATTTCTTCAATATCGAATGAAAATTCTGAAATGAAGTTGAGCTTCTGAATAAAATCAAATAAATCTTTAGTTTTATCGTCGTCGAATTTTTTGAAGCTTAAAAGTTTATTTTGATTGTTAAGATAAATTAAATTGCTGTAAGCTCCTTTTAAAATAATATAAAAAGTTCCTTTATCTGTAGAAATTTTAAATGTTCTTTCTTTCTCGGCAATAAGAATGTCTTTAATTGAACAGGGCAGAATGTCAACAAAAAAATTAGCGATGTTAGTTCTTTTTTTGCGGAAATCCTTTTTTAAAAAAAGAAAAGGATAATTAGGAGAAACGTTAAAAATTATATATAATGATCTATTGTTTTGGAATAATTCTATAACAATCTCGTTTTTTGATTGAGAAAAAGCGCTTGTAATATAAAAGTTTTTTAAAAAAATCAATTCTTCATGAAAAAATCTTAAAAGAAAAATAAAATTGTTAATCATAATTCAAAAATTCTTTTCTTGAAAATGTAATTATAAATTTATATTTTATGAAATTACAATAAAAAATAAGGAAAAAAATGGCTGAAGAGCTAAAAAGAGGCAAGATAGCTCAAATAATCGGTCCGGTAGTAGACATCGATTTTGAAGACGGATATCTTCCAAGTATTTATAATGCTATAATAATTCCGCGCGTAACAATCGACGGCATAGAAGACGAATTGTATGTCGAAGTACAACAGCATTTAGGAGAAAATCGCGTAAGATGCGTGGCGATGGACTCTACCGACGGATTACAAAGAGGGATGGAGGCTTTCGATACTGGAGGACCTATAAGCGTTCCAGTAGGTCCTGAAACATTAGGAAGAATTCTAAATGTGGTAGGAAAACCGATCGATGGATTGGGAGAAATAAAAGCAAAAAAGAAATATTCAATTCATCGACCTGCTCCAAAATTTAAGCAACTTTCGACAAAAAAAGAAATGTTTGAAACTGGAATCAAGGTAATAGATCTATTAGAGCCATATAGTCGAGGCGGAAAGACAGGTCTATTTGGCGGAGCCGGCGTAGGAAAGACAGTTATAATTTTGGAGTTGATACACAACATAGCAAAACAACACGGCGGATATTCGGTATTTGCCGGCGTAGGCGAAAGAACGCGCGAGGGTAACGACTTGTGGCTGGAAATGAAAGAATCCGGAGTGCTTGATAAGTTAGCTTTGGTTTTTGGTCAAATGAACGAGCCTCCGGGAGCAAGATTAAGAGTGGGATTAACTGGGTTGACAATTGCCGAATATTTTAGAGACGAGGAAGGAAAAGACGTATTATTGTTTATAGACAATATATTTAGATTTACGCAAGCTGGAAGCGAAGTATCGGCGTTGTTGGGAAGAATGCCTTCTGCAGTAGGTTATCAACCAAATCTTGCGACAGAAATGGGAGCTTTGCAAGAAAGAATAACTACCACAGATAGAGGATCAATAACATCCGTTCAAGCTATATACGTGCCTGCGGATGACTTGACAGATCCGGCTCCTGCGGCGGCATTTTCGCATCTTGACGCAACTACAGTGCTAAGTAGACAAATAGCCGAACTTGGAATTTATCCTGCCGTCGATCCGCTCGATTCTACTTCGAGAATTTTAGAGCCAAGCGTAATTGGCGAAGAGCACTATCAAGTCGCTAAGCAAGTAAAACAAATTTTACAAACTTACAAGGATTTGCAAGATATAATAAATATTCTTGGGGTAGACGAATTATCGGAAGAAGATAAAATAATAGTTAGGAGAGCGAGAAGAATTCAAAGATTTTTAAGCCAACCTTTCCACGTTGCAGAACAATTTACCGGAATAAAAGGAAAATATGTTAAGTTAGAAGATACTATTAGAAGCTTTAAAGAGATTCTGGAAGGCAAACACGACGACTTGCCTGAACAAGCATTTATGTATGTTGGAACAATTGAAGAAGCAGTAGAAAAAGCAAAAAGAATGAATTTATGAAAAGTTTATTACTAGAAATATTTACGCCCCAGAAAAAAGTTTTTTCTGGGGAGGTTTTGTCAGTTACTTTTCCCGGCGAAAAAGGGAATTTTCAGGTTTTATTTAATCACGCTCCGTTAATTAGCTCTCTAGAAATTGGGGCGATTAAAATAGCTTACTTAGATGGAACAAAAAGAATATTCGCGACAAGCGGAGGTTTTGTCGAAGTAAAAAATAATCGAGTGGTTGCGATTTTGAATACCTTTGAATCGCAAGAAGAAATTGATGTTAAACGAGCGGAAGCGGCGGCTGAAAGAGCTAGGCAAAGGTTGTATAAACACTCTGCAGATATCGATTTAATTCGAGCCGAGGCGGCTTTAATCAGAGCTATAAATAGAATAAAAATAAAGAATTATCATTTTTAAATTTTTAATGAAATTTGTTTCGTTTGCCAGCTCAAGTTCGGGAAATTGTTCTTTAATTTTTAATCGAAATTTTAAAATTTTAATCGATTGCGGAATATCAAAAAGATATCTGGAAGCATCTTTAGCGTCTTTAAATTTGAATCTTAATGACATAGATGCGGTGCTTATTACGCACGCTCATAACGACCATATAAATATATATTCGTTTGAATCGATTGTTTTGAAAAATATACCGGTGTATTGCTCGATACAAAGCGAAAAGCGAATCAAAGAGATATTTGCTATTAAAAAAAAAGAGTTGAATTTTGAACATAGGAATTTAGAAAAAAATTTTTTTGTTAAAGATTGTCAAGTTAATTCGATTAAGTTAAGTCACGATTTTCCAGGCGGCGGTTTCGGATTTGTATTTGAATCGGATGAAAAATTGAAAAGAAAAAAAATAAGTTTCGCCACGGATCTTGGAATTCCAAACGCTGATTTGATTCAAAATTTTTTAAATAGCGATTTGGTTTTTATTGAATCAAATCATGACGTTAAAATGTTGAAAGAATCAAAAATATCCGAGCGTTTAAAAGAAAGGATATCAAGCGAGGAAGGACATTTATCAAACGAACAGTGTTCCGATTTTGCTAATGATGTTATTTCATTTTCTTCTCATTTACCGAAATATTTAATTTTAGGCCATCTAAGCGAAGACAGAAATAATCCGGAATTAGCTTTAGAAACGACTAGAAAGGTTATATGTCGATATACAAATCGAATTAAAACAATTGCCGCTGATCGAATAAATATGACTGGAATTTTTGAGATTTAATTATTAAATTAAAAAAGATTATATATATCAAAGCTATGAAGTTTTTAAATTATTTTATCTTTTCATTTTTTTTGCTTGTCGCTCTATTTTCTTTTAATTGCGACGATTCTGAAATAATAAAAGATATTGACAAAAGAGAAATACCTTCGCAGAATGTCAGTTATAATTATCACATTCAACCTGTATTAAATGTAAAATGCTCGTATTCTGGTTGTCATTCAGACGATAGTAGAGCTGGAGGGATAAGTTTAACTTCATATGCTAATACAATGGAAAAAAGTTGGGTTGTTGTACCTTTTTATCCAGAAAATAGCAGATTAGTTCAAATAAATTACCCTGGAAGCGGACATCCGGAATTTTATACAAAATTAACTTTAAATCAACTTGAAGGAATAAAAACCTGGATTAAAGAAGGAGCAAGAAATAATTAATTATTTTATTAAATATACGCAAAACCCAAAAAAATAATAGATTTACGGAATACAATCGTTTAATACAAAACATTCCTGCTTAACTTAACATACCTGAAAAACGCCATTGATATGAATTTTTGATAGAATAAGGCTTTTGGCATTTGGATAATTAAAAGATAATATTTTGTAGAACAAAATTTAATGAATTAAAATCTTAGAATTCCAACTAAAATGTAAGTTTTTCTTTTGATAACTTTAAGCATCATATGAAAAATAAATATTAATATTTTGATAATTTTTTATTAAAATAATAATGTGGTATATTATTAAAATAATAATTAAAGCGATAATTAAAATTTTTTTTATCTTTTTTTAAGCGAATATTAAAATTTTATTATTTTTTTTTCTGGCGCTAAGATTGGCTAAAAATAATATTAAAAAAATACTAAACTTGTGAATTTGTACAGTTTAATTGGGTTGTTAATTTTCTTTTTAATTATTATAACTTTCGATACGCTAAAAATTATGGGCAAAACGATATATGAAGGAAATGATAAATTTGTAAATTCTAACTTTTTAGAAGAGAAAAATAACAGCAAATTTCAATTTAGCGCATTTAGTCGTTTTTTTAGTATTGAGGTAATATTATTTTTAATATTCTTATTAAAAATGCAATATAACTTTGAATATTTAATTTTATTAATCTTTTTATTAATTATAATTGCTTTTATATCTATAAATAAAAGAAAGCTGTCGAGAATAAGGAATATAACTAAAAAAAAAAATTCTGAGATAAGCGGTATTTATTATTCAACGTTATACAGTTATGGCAAAATGATATTTCTTACTTTTATAATTTATCAATTTTTGAATTCAAGGTTTGCTTATTATTCGCAAGGATTATTTGTAATTACAGTTTTGATGATAGGATTCTGTTTAATTTTTGGCGGAATAAAATTGAATGAGTATAATAATAAAATTGCGTCCTTTTTTGTATTGGCAGCTTTAATTTTAGGGGCTATTAATAAGGATATTGAAATCAACAGTGTAGTTAACTTTTTCGAGACAATTTTAAATAACAATTTTTTTGCAAATACAAATAGTTTAATCGCTCCTTTTTTGTTTGTAACTCTAATCTCGCTTGCTTATGGGGCATGGCTTATGGGCGTTGAGAAAGAGCTTCGTTTTAAAGAGCGAAGCTCGTTGAATTTTAAAGGAAATCTTTTAAAGTTGATATTAAAGCTTTTTTTAATAATTATATTTTTATTTTTCTTTTTTAATTATGACGTAAAATTTGATATTGAAATGAGTTTTTTACTTAATATTAAAAATTTCGGCAATGGAGTTTATGTAGAAGCAATATATTTGGTAGCAATAGTGGCATCTTTTTTTGTAATAGTTTCGGATATGCTGAGTAAATTAGCCATATCTTTCAACATTAACATATTTCAAAAACAAAATATAGTAGATACAAATAAACAAACTTTGGCTACAAAGGTTTTTATATTATGGAACATATTAATTTTGTCTTTTTTAGTCTCAATTATTAAATATTTGACGTCTGAATTAGCGATTTTTTTAATTGCATTAAATGTGAACACTATTCTTTTCTTAGGAATTTATTACATCCTAATCTCTTATAGTAATAATAAAATATATGCTTCTTTTTATGAGAAGCATAATTTAATTTTATTGAGTCTTGTTTTTTTGGGAGCGACAAAAACTTTATTGGAAAGAGTTTTTGGAATTGTTTTTATGAGCAATGAATATATTTTACAAACAATTTATTGGTTAGGCTATACAATAGGCTTATATTCGATAGCAGTTATTTTTTATTATTTCGCAAAAAAAAAAATAATAGTTGAATTTGCAAAAAAAAAAAATAAATAAAGAATGACATATGTAAGGAGCAACTTTATGAAATTTTTACGCTTAGTTATTTTAATGATTAGTATGAGCGTTGTTGCGTTTGGGCAAAACGGTAAAATTGTTGGAAAGATAACCGACGCTCAAACTAAAGAAGAGCTTCCATTCGTGAATGTTGTAATTGAAGGAACAACAATGGGAGCGGCGAGCGATATTAACGGTTTTTATCAAATAATTAATGTGCCGCCGGGAGTTTATTCTTTGAGAGTTTCAGCGATAGGTTATCAAACGATTACAGTACAAAATATAAGAGTTGCCACAGGCCTGACAACGACTCAAGACTTTAAATTAACATCAATAAGCATAGCATTAGACAAGGAAATAGTGGTAAAAGCTGAAAGACCATTGGTACAAAAGGATATGACAGCTTCTACTGCTGTAGTAGGCGCCGATCTGATTCAGGAGTTGCCTGTTACAGAAGTAAGGGACTTATTGCAATTGCAAGCTGGTATAATTATAGGAGCTGGAGGAGATATTCACTTAAGAGGTGGAAGAAAAGGACAAATAGCTTTTCAAATCGACGGCGTTTCAATGACTGACGTCTATGATGGAAGTTCGATGGTAGATGTTGGAGCTAATGCAATACAAGAATTGCAGGTAATCAGCGGAGCTTTTAATGCCGAATATGGACAGGCGATGTCTGGCGTAGTTAATATAGTAACAAAGGATGGTTCTAATAATCTTGGCGGAAACATTCAAATTTATAGCGGCGATTATTTATCAAGGAAAACTGATATTTTCTGGAATATTAACAATTTAAATCCAATAGCGTTAAGATCTATTGAAGGCAGCTTAAGCGGTCCAATTGTTAAAGATAATATCTTTTTCTATACTACTGGAAGATATTATTATAATGAAGGATATTTATATGGAAAAAGAATATTTTTAGTTACAGATCGAGCCGAAGAATTAAGCGGGGGAACTCAAGGAGATTTTAAGTTTATAAGAAATGGCGATGGAAAATATATTCCAATGAATTGGAATGAAAGAATATTTGGTCAAGGCAAGTTAACCTGGAGAATTAGCAAAGGTTTGAAAGCGGCTTATAATTATATGCTTGATAAACAAAATTACAAAGATTATGACAATTCGGCTAAATTGACTCCCGACAATAATTTGCAAAGGTTCAGAAGAGGTTATACAAACACTCTGAGCATTAATCACAATGTTACTGATTATAGTTTTTATACTTTGAGTTTTTCATATTTCTTTAAACGATATCAACATTATTTATTTAAAGATATATATACAAATGATCCTATAAGACCGACAAGATATGTTGATAATGACATTTTGCAAACGCCTCCATATAGCTTCCCAGTTGGAGGCACCAATTACAGCAGATTTAAGAGAAATACAGGGACAATTGCCGGTAAATTAGATTGGTTTACTCAAGCGACGAAAGAGATAGCCGTACAATTTGGAGGAGAGGTAAAAAGACACGAATTATTTTATCATAATTTAACATTGACTGCAAAACTAGGACCAAACAATCAAAAAGTAACTCCTTTCAATGTAGACATTCCTCCATTGTCAAGTCCTTTGCATGATAAATTTACAAAAAATCCATTCGAAGCTGCAGCTTATATTCAATCTAAAGTCGAAGCTTATAGTTTAATTTTTAATGTTGGCGTAAGATTCGATTATTTTGAGCCAGACGGAGAAATTTTAGCCGATCCATCCGATCCAGATATTTATAATCCCAGAAAACCAGAAAATAGAGCTAAATCTCTTGAAGAGAGAGAACAATACTGGTATAAAAGGGCTTCTGCTAAATATCAGTTCTCGCCAAGATTAGGTTTAGCTTTTCCAATTACCGATAAAGGAGTAATCCACTTCTCATATGGTCACTTTTTTCAATTGCCAGGCTATGAGTATTTATATACAAATCCAAGGTACAAAGTCAGCGATGCTTCTGGAAATGTTGGTTTAGTCGGCAATCCAGACTTGAAGCCTCAAAAGACTGTTAAAGGAGAAATAGGATTGCAGCAACAAATTGGGGATGATATAGGAATTGATGTGACCATGTTTTTTGAAGATTTTAGAGATTTAACAGGAACGCAAACAGATGAAATTGAAATATTTGGCGGAGCTCAAACATATAGTCAATATGCAAATTCAGATTTTGGTTTTTCAAAAGGTATAGTTCTAAAATTTGAAAAAAGATTTGCTGGCGGTTTTGCAGTTAATTTAGATTATACATATTCTGTAACGAAAGGAAATTCATCCAATCCAGCCGACGCATTGAATGCGATCTTAGGGGGAGCTTTGCCTGAAACTTATATTGCTCCTTTGGATTGGGACCAAACTCATACGTTTAATTTAACAATAGCTTATTCGGTTCCAAAAAATTATGGAATTTCAGTTATTACTAACGTATATAGCGGACAGCCCTATACGCCTCAAGTTAATAAAAATACAAGAGTAGCTCAAAATGGATTCCCTCGAAACAGCGCCAATAAGCCAATGATATTTAACATAGATTTAAGGGCGTATAAAGATTTTGAATTAGGAAAATCAATTCTTACCGTATTTGCAAAAGTATATAATTTATTAGATCTCGATAATCCTCGAGGAGTTTATGGCGATACGGGTGATCCTTATTTTACTTTAGGAAAGTTAGAAGCTCAGAAGATTAATCCAAAATTGTATTTCAATACTTTGGACGATATATTTAACGCTCCTTGGCATTTTAGCGAACCGCGCAGAGTTGAATTAGGATTATCATTTAATTTCTAAAAAAGGAGTTGAAGAAGCTATGAAAATAAAAAAATTATTCTATATTTTATTGGCATTTGCATCGATATCTATGAATATTTTTGCTCAATATTCAGAGCCAACATTACTAAGAATAGGTTATCATACTGGAAACAGAATAGCAGTCTCTTTTAACAACGATGGAGGTTTATCAGGTTGGGGCGCTTCATATATTAGAGGAGAATGGCCAAAAGGAAGCGGAAATTTTTATATAGGAGACGCAACGCCTTTAATAGGAGTTGAATTTATAAATTTACAAAATGAAAAGTTAAGAAGCGTTACGATTTCAAGAGGTCCTAGAAAAGATCAAGCAGCCAAAAAGCATCCTATTAACAATTATCAATGGACTTGGAACCCTAAGCCTGGATATTTAAATCCAAATGGAAAGTCTCCAGCAATGAGCCATATTCCAGAATCTTGGCCTCCAGAAGGATGGGCAGATCATCCAGACTGGAGAGATGCTCAAGGCAGAGTTCAATGGAATGGATACTTTGGCAGAGGAATTACAAACGCCGATCAAGAAAGTTATTATTTAACAGACGATCATTGGTATGACAAATATAACGGTTCCTCAGAGCAACCTTTGTTTATACCGAATACAAATGATCCGAATAGAAAAGGAATGGCTTTAGAAATGGCTGTAAGAGGGTTTCAATGGTCAAATTTCTTAGCTCAGGACGTATTATTTTGGCTTTACGATATTAAAAATACGGGCACTTATACATATAATAGAGCTGTTTTTGGAACAGTTATCGGCGGCGTTGTGGGCGGCGATGGCGATTCAGGAGATGACTTGGCGAGTTTCGATATTACTGAATCCATTACATATACATGGGATAACGACGGTATAGGCAATAGAGGACAAACAGTCGGTTATTGCGCATACGCTTACCTTGAATCTCCTGGAAATCCATTTGACGGAATTGACAACGATGGTAATTCAGTCGACCCAAATTCTCCTCGATTTACAGGCGACGAGTTTAAAGAAATCGAATACAAAGTTGGAGATAAAGTTGTTCTGATAGATCCAATTACATATGAAAGAACAATTTATGTTATACCCAAATTGCCTGACACAGTTTATTCTTTAGGCGTTAAATTTGTAATAGAAGCTGGGAAAAAATTTAGAGAAGGATTTATTAAAGAAATAGATAGAGTAACAGGAGTCGCTATTCCAGATAGCACCGCTTTTGACGGCATAGATAACAATTTAAATGGCTTGATAGATGAAAATGAAGCGGCTCATTATACTTTCTGGGCAAGAAAAAGACCTGATGGCAAAGGCGTTGCTTATAAAAACTATATAACTGGAAGCGGCTTAAATGATCCCAGAATAGATGAAAGAAGAGATAATGACGCTGGAAATTTAATAACAAGTTGGCAAAGATTGCCAGACGGCACCATAGCTCAAGTTACGCATTGGTCAGGCGATGAAAATGCAAATTGGATTGCAGATAGAGACGATGTTGGCTCTGATGGATTAGGGCCTGAAGATGATGATTATCCAGGACCTGATCCAGATGGAACCGAGGGAAATGGAAGACCAGATCAAGGTGAGCCAAATTTTGGGAAAACAGACCCGGAAGAATCAGATCAAATTGGTTTGACAAGTTTTAACTTTTTCAATATATCCGCATCTCCTTCAATGAAAGACGACGAGTTGTTATGGAGTAGAATGTTGCCAGGAAGATTTGATTATATTGATCCGAGACCTCAAGATGGCGATTTTATCTATTCTTCTGGATATTTTCCATTATTGCCGAATACAATAGAAAGATTTTCTTGGGCAGTTTTGTTTGGCGACGATAAAAATGACGTGATACGAAAGAAAAGCACTGTACAACAAATTTACAACGCCGGTTATCGTTTTCCGCAACCTCCTCGAAAACCGAAAATTAATATAACTCAAGAAGGAGGCAAAGTAATAATATATTGGAATGGAGAGAAAACCGAAAATTCAGTCGATTTTATAACAAAGAAAAAAGATTTTCAAGGTTATAAAATATATAGAGCTACGGAAGCAGATTTTGCTGATGCGAGAACAATAACAAATGCTTATGGCGTATTAACATTTGATAGACCATATTATCAAATGGATCTTAAAGATAGCATTTCGGGAATGTTTTATCCAACTAAGTCGCTTTTGAATCAAATTGGAGGAACGACTTTTTATTTAGGAGATAATACAGGAATTACTAACGTATTTGTCGATTCGAATGTGATACCTGGCATTACATATTATTATGCGGTTTGCGCATATGACGCTGGAGACGAAAATTTAGGAATTTTCCCAACTGAAAACACCAAACAAATATTTAGAACACCTGCGGGAATTTTAGTTACCGACGACAATACTGGGTATATTGTTCCAGCATCTAGGCCAGCCGGATATGAGAAAGCAAAAATACTGGAATTTAAAAAGGCTTCAGGTTTTGTCGGCACAGGAACAGGGGGAGTAGTAATTATTGACGATTCTCAAATAAGAGATAATAACTTATATAAAATAGTTTTTACAGATACAGCAAAAGAAAGGTACACTGAAACCTGGTCATTATTAGATTATACCGCTCCCGATACAGTTTATATTCCAAGTCAGAATAAAATGTATTATGTAAAACCTGGCGAAAGTATAAACGTTACTCCGGGCGAAAAAATTATCGTAAATGGGAAAGAAATAACTGTAACGACCAATTCATATATAGGGACTCCTGATACTTTGATTAATAAGCATAGAGTTTTTTCGGGAGAAACTCCAATTGTACATGGGTTAAGAGTACAATTATATAATGACTCAAAAATTGAGCTTAAGAGAGAAGCTACAGGCTTTCAAGGAGTAAAATTTGATTCGTTGCCAATTTTGCTTTTCTATGTTTATTTTAGAGGCAAAAATCCTCCAGTAAATGAAGACAATGGCGTGGGAGTGCCAAGCGATTATAGAATAGAATTTTATCCAAATTTTGAATTTAGCTCTGTAGCAGATACTGTTAGAAGAACTACGCCTCCATATCCAAGAAATGTAATATTTCCAGCTAAAACTACTAACTTCAGAGTAAAAAATTTGACTACAGATCAATATGTTGATTATGTATATTTTACAAGCGGAACAGTAAGCACAACCCACTCAATATACTTCAAGGAAAATATCGATGGCAGGTATGTAAGAACTTGGAGAGTAGATTTGCAATTTAATACAAAAAAAGATACTATAGCAACTCAAGGGACATTAAATATAATTACAAAAAAGCCATTTAGAAGCAGCGATGTTTTCGAATTTACCACTCAATCTGCAAGAATTAATAAAAATCTTGCAAAAAGCGAATTAGATAAAGTTAAGGTTGTTCCAAATCCATATGTTGTTACTCATGAAGCAGAACCTAAGTTATTGTCTAATCAAACATCTGGAAGAGGAGAAAGAAGCATAAGATTTACTCATGTTCCTCCAGGCTCTACAATAAAGATTTATACAGTAAAAGGGGAATTAATTAAGACATTAAAGCACGATAATATATATCATGGAGACGTTAAATGGAATTTGCGAACAGAAGAAAATCTTGATGTCGCTTTTGGAGTCTATGTCTATTATCTTGACGCTCCTGGTATCGGATCAAAAACTGGAAAATTTGCTCTTATAAAATAACGGAGAAAGAAAATGAGAATAATAAAATTTTTATGCGGATTATTGATTATAAATAGCGTTGTGTTATCTCAAACTAAAGTAGGTTCTACTGCCGCTCCATTTTTAAATGTAGGAGTAGGTCCCAGAGCTTTAGCAATGGGCGGCGCTTTTGTGGCTACTGCAAACGATGTGTCTGCTTTGTATTGGAATCCAGCCGGCGCCGCTCAAGCTATGCAAAATGGAGCTATGTTTGCTTATACTAATTGGTTTGCAGATATAAAATACAATTGGACGGGAGCAATGTTGAACTTAGGCAGCTTAGGAACTGTTGGATTAAGTTTGCAATACTTAGACTATGGAAAAATGGAAATTACTACCATAAGAGAATTTGAAGGCACTGGCGAAAAATTCGGAGCTCATGACGTTTGCGCTTCTTTAACGTATGGATATAATTTAACTGAATTGTTTTCAGTCGGCGGATCTATTAAATATGTATCTCAAAGTATTTGGAATGTTTCCGCAAACGCAGTTGGATTTGATTTAGGAGTTTTGTTTAAGTCAGAATTTTATGGATTGCGTATAGGAGCAAGTATCTGTAATTTTGGCGCCGATATGAGTTTAAGCGGAAAAGATTTGTTAGTTTTAGTAGATATTAGCCAGCAATTGTCTGGCAATAATGATCAAATCTTGGCAAGTTTGAGAACTGATACTTATCCTTTGCCTTTGCTTTTTAGAGTTGGAATTGCTATGGATGCAATAAACTCTTCAAGTCATAGGTTAACATTTGGAGTTGACGCTTTGCATCCAAACGATAATTCCGAAGCTCTTAATGTTGGATTAGAATATGGTTTTAATAATTTATTGTTTATACGCGGCGGCTATAAGTCATTGTTTTTAGAAAATACAGAAGAAGGATTTACGGCAGGGATAGGATTAAATATTGAATTAGGGTCTAATCTTAGTTTATTGTTCGATTATGCTTATCAGGAATTTGGAGTATTCAAAAACACTCAGCATTTTTCCGTTGGAATTAAATTTTAGTTCTCACTAATAAATAAAAGGAGTCTTTTATGAAAAAAATCTTTTCATTGCTTGTCATCGCCGTTTTTTTTGCGGTAGAAGCCTTAGCTCAAACTGCCACAGTTGAGTTTCGCGTAAATATGAGCGTTCAAATCAAAAAAGGCAAATTTACTATTGGTCAAGAAGTTTCTGTCAGAGGAAATTTTAATGGTTGGACTGCAACTCCTATGACTGACCCTGATAATGATTCAATTTATTCAGCAACGGTTACAGGCCTAACGCCAGGACAAGAATTGCAATTTAAATTTGTTAAAGGAGCAGATGGTTGGGAAGGAGATCCTAATAGAACTTTTACTCCGCAAGCTGGAAATAATGTTTATTATGGCTGGTTTGATAGAGACAGCGTTTATTCGCCAACGAAGGATATTTTTGTTACTTTTGTTTGCAATATGGAATTAGAGAGATTATCTGGCAGATTTAATCCAACAACTGACACAGTATCAGTAAATGGAAGTTTTAATGGGTGGGCGTCGAAAAGAGATATCATGACTCCAAGTTCAGATAATCCTGACAATTATGAAGTGACAGTTATAATAAACGCAGGAGTTGGCGAAAAAATTAAATTTAAATTCTGGTATACTCCAAATAATTGGGAAAGCATACCAGACAGAGAATATATTTTTACTCAAACAGATTATGATAAAGGATATACAGAAATCGTTGGCAATTATAACAATGGAACTTTAAGCACGGTATTAAATCAGCCGGCAGTAATCAAATTTACTGTTAATACTAATGGAGCAAGATCAGTAAACGGAAATTTATTTGCAAACGTTCAAACAGTTCACGTTGCAGGCAGCGCTTCTCCTTTGCAGTGGCCAGGACAATGGGCAAATAATGAAATTAAAAAATTAATACAACTTTATGACGATGGAACAAATGGCGACGTAACTGCCGGAGATAAAATTTTCTCAAGAAATATAACTTTCCCAGCATTTACCGTATTAAGAGTTGAATACAAGTATTCAATTAATTATGGAATTGATGGACAAAATGATGGAACTAACGACAATGAAGCTGGCTTTGCTCAAAACCATATTTTAAATATGGGAAGATTCTGGACAGGAGCTACTGTTGTTGATACATTTGGAGTAATGGGCGACTCTAAAGTTAAGGATGTTACTACTGGAGTTATTAGCGAAGACGCTTTAGTAAAAACTTTCGCTTTAGAACAAAATTATCCAAATCCATTTAACCCAACTACTATAATAAGATTCAGCTTGCCAGAAGCTTCATATGTTATAATGAAAGTATTTAACTTATTAGGACAAGAAGTAGCAACGTTGGTAAGCGAAAATTTAAACGCTGGAATTTATTCTGTTAATTTTGACGCTTCTAACTTAACAAGCGGAATTTATATTTATAAGATCTCCGCTGGCAAATACGAAGCCTCCAAAAAAATGCTCCTCATAAAATAACCTAATTGCTCCTTATGTAGAAGCCGACTAGAAATAGTCGGCTTTCTTTTTAAATTAAATTTTTATAAATTAAAAGATAAAACTGACGTAAAAATGTTAATTTTAGGCATATCGGCATATTATCATGATAGCGCGGCAGCAATTGTAAAAGACGGAGAGATAATAGCCGCAGCTCAAGAGGAAAGATTTACTCGCAAAAAACATGATCATCGTTTTCCAATTAACGCTATATATTATTGTCTCAAGGAAGCTAAAGCAAATATTAAGGATATAAATTTTATCGCTTTTTATGATAAACCATTTTTAAAATTTGAAAGATTGCTTGAAACATATTTGCATTACGCTCCAAGAGGTTTTAAATCTTTTTTAACTTCGATGCCTTTATGGATAAAAGAAAAATTATGGCTGAAAGAATTAATTTCCAAAGAGCTAAATTACGATGGAAAAATACTTTTTCCAGAACATCACGAATCGCATGCGGCAAGCGCGTTTTTCCCATCACCATACAAACAAGCTGCAATATTGACCATTGACGGAGTCGGAGAATGGTCGACGGCTTCTTATGGCATAGGCAAAGACAACTGGATTGAAATTTGGGCTGATTTAAAATTTCCTCATTCGCTTGGTCTTTTATATTCGGCTTTTACTTATTATACTGGCTTTAAAGTTAATTCAGGCGAATATAAAGTAATGGGGCTCGCTCCTTATGGAGAGCCTAAATATGTCGATTTAATTTTTAAAGAAATAATCGATTTGAAAGATGACGGGTCATTTAAAATGAATATGGATTATTTTAATTATGCTGTTGGATTGACGATGACAAATGAAAAATTTCATAAATTATTTGGCGGACCGCCGAGAGTTCCAGAGACTAAATTAACCCAAAAAGAAATGGATATTGCTCGATCTCTTCAAGAGGCAACTGAAATAATAATGTTGAAAATTGCTTCGCATGTAAAGAAACAAACTAATGAGAAATATCTTTGTTTAGCTGGCGGAGTAGCTCTTAATTGCGTTGGAAATGGCAAAATATTAAAGAGAGGTCTTTTTGATGGCATATGGATACAACCAGCAAGCGGCGATGCTGGGGGAGCTTTAGGAGCGGCTTTGGCGGTGTGGTATAAATACTTAGGAAATCCAAGAAATGCGAACGATAAAAACGATTTTCAAAAAGGTTCGTATTTAGGGCCAGAATTTTCTGATTCTGAGATTGAAGAGTTTCTCAAAAAAAATGAAATTAAATATCATAAATTAGACAAACAAAAACTTTTAGAAACGGCAGCCGATTTGTTAAACGAAGAAAAAGTAATCGCCTGGTTTCAAGGAAGAATGGAATTCGGACCTAGAGCTTTAGGCGCTCGTTCAATTTTAGGAGACGCAAGATCTCCAAAAATGCAAGCCAAAATGAACATAAAAATAAAATTTAGAGAAGGTTTTCGTCCTTTTGCTCCTTCTGTTTTATATGAAAAAGTCAGCGATTACTTTGAGTTAGATAAACCAAGTCCTTATATGCTTTTAGTCGCAGATGTAGTTGAAAAAAGACGAATACCTCTAACTGAGGAACAAAAAAAATTATGGGGTATTGACAAATTAAACGTTCCAAAATCAGATATTCCAGCGGTAACTCATATAGATTATTCCGCTCGAATTCAAACTGTTCACAAAGAAACTAATCCTCTATATTATGATTTGATTGATGTTTTTTATAAAAAATATGGTTGTCCAGTAATTGTGAATACTTCATTTAATGTTAGAGGAGAGCCTATCGTATGTACTCCAGAAGATGCGTATAGATGTTTCATGAGAACAGATATGGACGCTCTTTTTATAGGCAGCTATATTATCTTTAAAAATGAACAAAAACCTTTAATTGAAGATAAAGATTGGAAAAAAGAATTTCAATTGGATTAAAATATGCTTAGTGAAATTAAAAATATGAAATGTAATAATAATGAATTAAAAAAATTTGGACTATTATTTTTTGTTATTTTTTTGTTATTAACAATTTATTTTTGGATTAATTTCAATATTTTATTTTTAAGTTTATTTTCAATTTTAGCCGTAATATTTTTAATTTTATCTTTGGTTCATCCTTTGTGGTTAAGGTTTATCTATAAAGGATGGATGGTTTTAGCGATAATGTTAGGCGCTGTTTCAACCAGAGTTATTCTTTTTATTATTTTTTACTTTGTTATATTTCCAATAAAAATTTTGGCGACTTTATTAGGAAAACAATTTATCGACGATAAATTTAAAGACGGCAAAAAAACTTATTGGAATCAAAGATCTTTAGAAGAAAGAAAAAAAATAAATTACGAAAAACAATTTTGAGAATTTAATATGGCAAAACTTGAGATTATAAAAGAATTATTTTCTTTCTTAAGCGAAAGAAAAAAATATTGGCTGATGCCTATCGTATTTATACTTTTAGCTCTTGGTTTATTGATTGTTCTTACGCAAGGATCGGCGCTTGCTCCCTTTATTTATGCTTTATTTTAATTTAGAATTTTTTAATTCTTTTATTTGTTTTAAAAAAATCTTCGTATTTTCCTCGTTTGGATTTAACGACAGCGCTTTTTCAGCGGCAAAAATTGCTTTATCAATTTCATCTACATAATAATAAGCGCCGGCTAGATTATGCCAACTTTGATAATCGTCGTTTCTTAAATTAACGCTTTTTTCCAGATATCGTACCGCAAGAGCGTATTTCTTTAACGAAAGATAAATTGAGCCTGTCCATTTGTAAGAATAAGCGTCGGGAGTATAGTAATTATACTTATTTAAATATTCCAGAGCTTTATTAAAATTTCCAATAGTTATGCAAAATTCTATCGGCTCTTTATAATAGTACGAAATGTACGGGTACTGATCGACTAATATGTCAAATTCCTTTAAGTATTTAATTGTATCTCCGAGTTCAAGATAATAATTTGCCGCTTCTATTCTTAGTTTATCCCAATTTATTTTTTTATTCTTAAAATCATACGCTAAGGAGTCTAATCTATTACGCAGTTTAATTTGCAAATTCGCTTTTTCATTTTTTTTTACATAAGGGTAATCGCTTTTTAACATGCCCAATATAAAATCGGCGGTTTTTCTATCGATTTCAGAAAAATTTAAATTTGCAAAAGTCAAAGAATCTAATATATTTAAATCGTAAACAGGCTTTTTATTTGAAAAAAATTTCTCGCTAATTTTTTTAAAGAGCTCTTTTGCTATAATTTGATAACCGACTTCGTTTGGATGAAGGTGATCTGTCATTAATTCATTTCCTATTATTCCGCGCGGAGAATAAAATGACATTGCGGAATCAATATCGACAAAAGAACAATTGAATTCGTTAGCCAATTTTTTTATTTCGAGATTTATTTCTTCCGGAGCTCGAAATTTTAGAAGATCGAGATCTTTAGCCAATCTGAATAAAGAATCGGCTTCTTTGTAAAATGATTTGTTATAAAACGACCAAGCTTTGTTATAAAAATATGTCGCGCTTTTAGACGAGTCGCCGTCGTTTGATTCGAATGGCTTTTGATCTTTTAAGTTGCTTGCTACAGAACAAAGTATAACTGGAATATTTTTCGAATGGGCGTATTTTAATATTTCTTTCATATTGGCGACAAATTGTTCAATTCCATCTTTATATAATTTAGAATCCTTTTCTATAAATTTTTCTTTTGCTATTTTTGCCATTAAAGTTTGATTATTCGATGAATTTTTTTGCAAAGCTGTTCCGACGATTGAAACCAAAAAATTTCTAATAAGTTGTACGATCCTGCTATTAATTGCCTTTAAATAGAGTTTAATGATAAATCTATTTTTTCCAACGCTTTCGACGCTGCCAACGGCTAATGATCCGTAATATTCATTATGACCGGCGTAAAAAATTATTGCGTCCGGATTGCGTTCAAAAACATCCTTATAAATGTCGATCCAAAAATATGAACTTATGGCGCTTATGCCTGTGTTAATGATTTCTAAATTTTTATCTGGGTAAGCATACGTTAAAAATTCTCGCAACCTTCTATGAAAACCTCCATTTGGAATATAAGGAAACCCAGCGGCGCTGCTTTCTCCAAAAATAAAAATTCTAAAAACTTTATTGTCTTTTTTCTTTAAAAATGCATCTTGATTATGGTTTGGAACTGTTTGTAAATTATAAAAAAATTTTTTAGCTATATCGGGATGCAACATCTCGAAGTTTTCATTCACTTCAATCCATTTTGGATAATCTTCTCCGTAATTAATCGCTCTCAAAAATAGTTCTATTAAAAAAATAAATAAAAAAGGCAATACAAATAAAATTATATAAAAGTAAAACGGATATTTTTTTTCCAAATGTTCTTTAATAAATTTTTCTACAATTTCTTTTTCGATCTTCAGAAACGAAGCTATTTTTTCGACATCTTGTTTTTTATAGTTTTTAGCGATATAATTTTTTTGATTTTCGCTAAGTTGACCTATGGATCCTTTTTTTGATTTGCTCATATGAGATCTAACTTAAATATTGTTTTTTTTTATAAAGGTTTATTAATTAAATTGAAAAATAAAAAAATATTTTCTTATGATTAAAAACTTTCTAGCAAAAATTTCTACAATGCTCTCGATTGCGATCATAATTACCGCGAGTTTAATTTCGGCATGTTCAAATTCTAAATTTATATCGCAAAATGAAGAAATGCAATTATCTGCAAAAACAACCCAGCGCCAAGAATTAGACTTTAAAAAGCAAAGAGCTTTAGAATTTTATCTTTCGGGCAAAATTAACGAAATGAAAGAATTTTATGAAAGAGCAATTTTAGATTATCAAGAAGCGTTAGAATACGACCCTGAAGGTTCAGGCATATATTACTCGTTGGCAAAATGCTATTTGAACTTAAATCGTCTTCCTCAAGCCTTAAAAAACGCCAAGTTTTCAGTAAATTACGGACCAAACAATCCCGAAAATTACATTTTATTGGCGCAAATATTTGATTATTCTTTTCAGTATGACTCTTCTATTGTTTATTACGAAAAAGCAATAAAATTGGATTCTACAAGAGAAAGCGTTTATTATTTATTAGCGTCCCGTTTGCAAAGAAAGAAACCATTAAAAGCAATTGAAATTTATGAATTAATATTAAAAAAATTCGGGCCAAGTTGGAACGTTTTATCCCAATTAGCCGAATTATATGAACAAGTTGGCTCTATAGACAAAAGTATTGAAACAGTTGCGAAGCTTGTCGAATACGATCCTGATAATGCGATGTTAAAAGCTTTTTACGCAGATGTTTTATCTCGAGCTAAAAAATTTGACGAAGCTATAAAAATTATCGATGAATTAATAAAATCTTATCCCGATAAAATAGAATATATTGAAATTAAGGCTCGTACGCTGTTTAATAAAAAAGACTTTAAAAATTCCGCTCAATTCTATGAGCAAATAATCTTGTCCAACGCTTTTTCTTTTGAAGATAAGCTTAGAATTTTAAGCTCTTTTTACTTAGTCTGTCAGGAAAATAAAGAAATTATAGATTACGGACTAAATCTAAGTTTAAAGCTTGACAGTTTAGAGCAAAATTGGCAATCTAAAAGTTTGGTCGGAGAGTTTTATCTTTTAGCTCAAAAAAACGAAGAAGCGTTAAAATATTTCGACAACTCCTTAAACAAAGGAGCTAAAGATCCTTCTATATGGTTTAGAGTTTCAAATTTGCTTATTGAAAAACAAGATTACGATTTAGCGATACAGAATCTACAAAACGCTTTAAGGTATTTTCCCGATAATTACGCTTTAAATTATTTGCTTGGCGTAGGGTATTCCCAAAAAAACAATTTTGCGGAAGCTGTTAAATATTTCAAAAAAGCCGCTAATGTAGACGATAGCGATTATTATGTATTTTCCTCTTTAGGTTTTTGTTATTATCAATTAGATAAAAAAGATACTGCGGCTTATTACCTTGAAATTGCCTTAAAAAAAAATCATGATAATGTGGAAATATTAGGAATGCTTGCTCTTATATATAATTCCTTAAAAATTTTTGATAAATCGGACTCGCTTTATTTGCGAGCTTTATCTTTTGATCCAGACAATCCTTTGTTAAACAACAATTACGCTTACTCTCTTTCAGAAAGAGGAGTAAAATTAGAAGAGGCGCTTGAGCGCGTTAATAAAGCGCTTGAAATTGATCCAGAAAATTCATCCTATTTAGATACAAAGGGTTGGATATATTATAAAATGAATAAATATGAAGAAGCTAAAGAATATATTCATCGTTCTTTAGAAAAAGATCCTAATAATGCGATTGTTTTAGACCACTTAGGCGACGTATATTACAAATTAAACGATATTCAAAAAGCGAAAGAATACTGGAAAAAATCCTTTTCTGTAGATTCTAGCAAAACAAATGCAAAAATTAAGTATGATAAAGGAGGATTATGCGAGGAATAAAATTTGTCGTTCTTTTTATCTCTACGCTTATTTCCTTATTTTTTTTCTCTTGCTCCGCTCCAGTTGAAAAAGAAGAAATTGTAATATTGCCTGTTGAGAGAGTAATCAAGCGTTTAGAAGCAAATAGAAGAAGAGTGAGAGATTTTTATGGCATTGGAAAAATAAAAATTTCAAATCCAAATTTTAAAACATCCGCAAGTTTTAAGGCTATCATAACTAAGCCCGATTCGATATATTTGACAATTTACGGACCATTTAACGCTCAATTAGCTCAAATTTTACTGACTTCGAAAAATTTTATGTTTTACGATGAAATTAATCGATTTCTCTATTTTGGCGATTCAAATTTGGAAGTTTTAAAAAATATCTTTAAAATTGATATTCCTTTCAATCAAATTCACGACGCCTTTATAGGCTCGATAAATTTAACAGATAAGCTTTCTTCTGCTCCTACTCAAAGCGAAATTATCGACAATAAATATTATTTAACTTTTGCCGACAGTCTCAAGAATTCGTCTTCTACTTATGTCGTAGACGCAAAAACATTTAGCATACTTGAATATTCATTTAAGATTAAAAATCAAACGGTCTTATATGGCAAATACGAAGATTTTATCGAAATAAACAACGCGTATTTCCCAAGAAAAATTTACTTTATGAATAATGAAAATATAGTCGAAATTTTTTACGATAAAACCGCCCTGAACACTAATCGTTACGCTTCCGAGTTTTCTTATCCTAAGCATGCAAAATTGGTAGAATGGAAGTGACTCGAAATATTTTTTTGGCAATTTTATTCTTATCGATCTCTATTTATTCGCAGAGCTTAAAAGAAAATATTCAAAAGCGAAACCAGGAGCTTAACAAACTTAGAAAAGAAGTCGAAGCTCTGGAGAGCAAATTAATAGAAACTTCGACAAAAGAAAAAGAAAGCTACTATTCTTTGCAAAATTTGAATAAAAAAAGTTTTTTGTTAAACAATTATATAAAAGCTTTAGAATCAGAAATAAAATACTCTTCTAAGATTATAGATTCATTGTCGTATTTGAAGAAAAATTATATTTCAGAATATGAAAAACTAAAAAATTTATACGCCAGCTCGATTATATTTTTGTATAAGTATAACAACAAAGATATGATTCGTTATTTGATAAATTCAAATAATATGATAGAAGCTCTTTATAGATATAAATATTTTAAGGATTTTGCAAAGAAAGCAAAAGAAAGATCTTATCAAATTCAAAATTGCTTAGTCGTTATAGACAGCGTTTCAAGTCAAATCGCCGAACAACAGGAAAGAAAAAAAATTTTAGTCTCAAATTTTGAAAAAGAAAGATTGGAGTTAGCTAAAGCAAAAAGAGAACATGAATTATTATTGGCTTCTTTAAAAAAAAATAAGCAAGTTTTGCTTGACGAAATAAAAATAAAAAAACAGGCTCAAGAAGAGCTAAAAAATATTATCGTTCAACTAAATGAAAAAAGTTTAAAAGAAACGTCTAATAGCAAAACCGCAAAGACATCTTCTGAAAAAGAAAACAAAAATAAAAAAACAAATAAGTCAAATTTTGCGGCGACAAATGGAAAGCTTCCTTGGCCTTTAAAAGGCGGAAAAATTGTTAGAGATTACGGCGTTCAAAAAAATCAAAGCTTAAATACGCTAACTATGAATTATGGAATTGACATAAAAGCGGCAGCCTCCAAAGAAGTAATTGCCGTGGCTGAAGGCGTTGTTTCATCAATAAAATGGCTTCCCTCTTACGGCGCCGTTATAATTATAACTCATCCAAATAACTTCCGTACTGTTTATGCAAAATTAGGCGAAATTTACGTTAAAGAAAACGACAAAGTCTCTCAAGGAAGCGTTATTGCGACTGTAGGCCAATCTATAGATGGAAATATTTTGCATTTTCAAATCTGGAATGAAAGATCCGTCGAAGATCCTATGGATTATTTGGCTTTTCAATAGAATTAATGAAACTTGAAACAAAGAAATAATAGCTGAATTTTATAATAGTAATATTTCGCCTAAAAAATAATTTTGGCTTTTTAAACAAATATTTTTTAAATTTAAATTGCGTGTTTGGCGGTTTTATGTTTAGAATTATTGCTACAAATTTATTATTTATAATGAGAAAAATCATTTTACGATATTTCTATTTATTTTGCGGAATATTTTTTTTAGGCTTAGGACTGGTATTATTTGTATTGCCTATTTTTCCATTTCTTTTCTTTTTAATTTCAACTTTCTTTTTTTCTCGAAGCTCTCGCAAATTAAAGGCGATTATGTTAAGCAATAAAATTTTCGGAACTACTTTAAGATCTATTATCGTAAAACAGGCTTTGCCTTTGCAAATAAAAGTTTTTACATTTATTTCGGCAAATATATCGTTGGGGATATTTTTCTATTTGAATGAAACTTACTATAAGCTCTTAAACAATTATACAATTTCAGCTTTAATATTGAATATTTTTATTGCCGTATTGCCAAGTTATTTTGAAGAACAAAAAGAATAATTATATGAAACTTTGGCATGTTTAGAATACTAATTTATATTAAATATTTAAACTGGGCGCGAACAAAAAATTTTTTATTAAATATATTTTCATATTTTATCTCAATTTTATTTAATAAAAACTTTTATTGGGGAAAACCTTACGCTGCCTCGATCGAACTTGCTAATATTTGCAATTACAAATGTCCAGAATGCATAACAGGTAGCGGCAAAATGGCGAGAGAAAAAGGCATTTTGAAATTAGAGAAATTTAAAGAAATAATTAACAAAATTGATGATACAGTCTTTTATTTACAACTTTATTTTCAAGGAGAGCCGTTTATTAATAAAGAAATTATTGAAATAATCAAAAGCGCTAAAAAACGAAAATTTTACTTGTCAGTTTCGACAAATGGTTCTTTATTGCATAATTTTGGCTCGGAAAATATTGTCGAAACCGGAATAGATCAAATTATTTTTTCTTTAGACGATATTGATAAAGACAATTATTCAAAGTATAGAATTGGCGGAGATTTTGAAATAGTGAAAAATAATTTGATTGATTTAATAGAAACAAAAAAAAGATTAAAAAGCAAAACTCCTGAAATTATTTTGCAATTTATTGTTATGAAGCATAACGAAGGTAGCTTGGAAGAATTTAAAAAATTTTCTAATTCAATTGGCGCCGATAAGTTTGAGATAAAGACTATGCAAATATACAATTCCGATAATTTTGAAAAATTTCTGCCAGCGTCTGAAAAATACTCCAGGTATGTTTTTCTAAATGGGCAATATAAATTGAAAACAAAAAAAGATAAACCTTGTTTTTTGCTTTGGAAGAGTTTTATTATTGCCTGGAATGGAGATATTTTCCCTTGCTGTTTTGATAAAAATGGCGAATATAAATTTGGCAATATTTTTGCTAATAATGTCGACAATTTGTTTTTTGACGAAAGGGCAAAAAGTTTTAGAGAAAAAGTTATTCGCGATAAAAAAAATATTTCTATTTGTCAAAGTTGTTATTATTAAACCGAAAAAAACATGAAAAAATATTTATCTTTGGCATTGCCAAATATTAATAGCAATATTAAAGTTTGGTTACTGTTTATATTAAAATTATTAATTACAATTATATTTATCGATTATATAATTTCGCTGACAATTCAAGCCAAATTAAAATTTTCTTTTGATAATTCTAATTTATATCTTATACTTTTCGCGTTAATTCTCTCATTTATAAATATATTGCTTCAGTTTGAAAAATGGAAATGCTTTTGTTCTAGTTACCTCGAGGAATCGAATAATTTAAAAATTTTCCGTTCCTTATTAATTGGCTTTGCGGCGGGATTAATTTCTCCAATGCGTTTGGGAGAGCACGCAGGCAGAGTTTATACTTTAGGCTCGAAAAAAGCTCTAAAAACTCTTGTGGCTTCTATTATTGATAAACTAATGTCTATGATCTTTATAATTTTCTTTGGTCTTCTATCGTTAATTTTTATTTTGAGATTCGATTTAGAGCTTCCTTCTGAAATAATTATTTCTTTTTCGTTAATAATTTTGTCGCTGACATTTTTCTTGGCTCAATTGATATTCGATTCAGATTTTGTAAAAAATTATCTTGCAAAAAAAATAGCCGCCTTAAAAATTACGCATTCGATTAAAGGCGAATTCAATGATTTGATTTCATTTGATAAAGTTCATATTAATTCCGCTTTGTTATATTCTATTTTATTGCAAATAATAATTCTATTGCAATTTTCTATTTTAGTAGCTGCGTTCTCTAATCAATATAATTTATTTTATTTTATGAGCGCTGGCGCTTTAATGTTATTTACAAAATCTTTTTTGCCTTCGATATCTTTCGGAGATATTGGCGTAAGAGAAACTGCGTCTATTTTTTTTCTTGGCATTTTTAATATTTCTGAGAATGTAGCAGTTTCGGCTTCATTGTTGCTTTTTATCTTTAACGCTTTGTTGCCTTCTATCTTAGGAGCGGTTTTATTGTTTATTTCCAAAGAATAACATTAAAATGATTTTTTTTTTAGTCGTATTTATAGCTTTGACTTTATTTTACATATTTTTTTTATTGACCATTTGGCGAGGTTTGCTTTCCATAAAAAAAATTTCCGTTCAAAGATTTGAATCTGACGATAAAATTTATTCGGTATCTTTAATAATCGCTTTTAGAGACGAAGAAAAAAATATTTCTCGAATTGCTAAATTAGTTCAAGAATTAGATTATCCAGAAAATAAATTAGAAATTATTTTTGTCGACGATTTTTCTTCTGACTCGTCAATTTCAATTTTAAAAAAATCAATTTATAGAAAAAATATAAAGGTAATTTCAAAAGAAAATAGAAAAATAAAAAAAAACGGAAAAAAATTGGCGATATTAGAGGGAATATCAATTTCATCAAATGATATAATTGTTACAACGGACGCCGATTGTTTTTTTGAAAATGGGTGGCTTAAAACTTTAATTCGTCAATTTGACAATCATACGGCTATTATTTCTGGTCCAGTCGAATTTGTTTCCGATGGAAAATTTTTTAACGAATTGTTAAAATTAGAATTCTCAAGCTTGGTTCTATCAGGAGCTGGATTAATTGGAGCAAATTTTCCAATTATTTGCAACGGAGCGAATTTAGCTTATCGAAAAAAAGCTTTTTACGAAGTTAATGGTTTTGAAGATAATTTGCATCTTTCAAGCGGCGACGACGATATTTTGTTGCAAAAACTTTCTAGAATGAAAAAGTATAAAGCAACATTTTGTTATGATAAAAAAGCTTTGGTTAAAACTTTTCCTCCTTCGTCCTTCAAGGAATTTATAAACCAAAGAAGACGATGGGCAAGCAAAGGATTGAATTACTCTTTTTGGTCTATTAAAATTGTTTTAATTTTAATATTTTTATTTTATCTACAAATATTTATTTTTCCTTTGCTTTGGTTAGCATTCGGTAAAGAATTTCTTTATTTTTTTTTAATATCATTAGCTGTAAAGATAATTTTTGAAATCATAATATTAAAAACAGGCGAAGACTTATTTAATAAAAAAATAAATATTTTTTATTTTATTTTTGCCGAAATTATTCATATCCCCTATATTATTATCTCTTCAATTTTAGGAGCCATAGGAAATTTTAATTGGAAAAATAGAAAATTGAAACGATGAAACTATATTATGATCAATCGACAATCGGAAAAATACTTTTTCCATCGATTATTTGGAATTCTTCAAACGACAAACTTCTTCTCACTTTCGACGACGCTCCTACAAAAGAATGTCTTCCAGAAATATTAAAATTTTTAGATGATAAAAAAATTAAAGCGCTTTTTTTTTGCGTTGGAGAAAATATAAAAAAAAATCCGGAGCTTGCTAAGGAAATTTTAACCGAAGGACATACAATAGGCAATCATACGTATAATCATATTGCAATAGTAAAACAAAGCGATCGGCAAACAAGAGATCAGGTATTGAAATTTGAATTAACAAGAATGGAAATTTTAGGAAACAAATCTCGTTATTTTCGACCTCCGCATGGCAAAATAAATTGCGGCAAAAAAAAATTAATCGAAAGTTTAGGATTAAAAATTGTTATGTGGTCTCTTTTGACCTGGGATTTTAAAGGCAATATTCAATTATGCAAAAAAGGAATTGAAAAATACTTAAAAAAAAATTCAATTATAGTATTTCACGATAATATTAAGTCGAAAAAAATTTTAATTGAAGGTTTAAGTTTTTTATATGAAATTTCTATTCTAAAAAAATTTTCTTTTGGAGTTCCTGAAGAATGTTTGAATTAATTTTTTCCGCGGCAATGGCGTTGTATGTAACGCAAACTTTAATTTTTATAGTCGGCTTAAGCAAAAAGTTTCCCAGATTAGACGACGAAGATTTGCCGGAAGCCAGTTTGGTTATCGCCGCTCGAAACGAAGAAAAAAATATTTTAAGATGTTTAGAAGCGTGCGATAAATTAGAATACCCCGATAATAAGCTTGAAATAATTATCGTCGACGACAAATCGACTGATAGAACAAGAGAAATAATAGAAGATTTTATTAAAGACAAGCCAAAATTTAAATGCATAACTGCAAGAGATCCCGTCGGAAATCTAAAAGGGAAAGCAAATGCCATAGACAGCGGCATAGAAATAGCAAAAGGAAAAATTATCCTTATGACCGACGCAGATTGCGCGCCTAATCCGCGTTGGGCTAAAACAATCGCCAGCTATTACTTCGATAAAGTAGCGATGGTAAACGGCATAACGGATCAGGAATCGAACTCGCAATTCGAGGGAGCTCAGGCTTTAGATTTTATTTATCTTTTAGGAATTGCCGCTGGAGCGATAAATTTAGAAAAACCTTTAAGCGCAATTGGCAACAATATGTCTTTTCTCAAAAAAGCTTACAACGAAATTGGCGGATATAAAAACTTGCCTTTTAGCGTAACCGAAGATTTTACTTTAGTTATGGCGATATTTAATTTGAAAAAATATAAATTGGTTTATCCGCTTGACGCTGACGGAGTCGTAGTTTCTAAACCTTGCGAAACTTTAAATGAATTATATAACCAAAAAAAACGTTGGGCTGTTGGCGGACTTGATAGCGACATAACTGGATTTTCAGTGATGGGAAGCGGCTTTACCTCAAAAATATGCTTGCTTTTGACGCCAATTTTCTTTTCGCCGTTTGCTTTGTTTTTATCGGCTTTAAAAATATTTGCCGATTTTTCTTATTTGTATTTTTTAACTTCGAGATTAAAATTATCCAGCAAACTTAAGTATTTCTTCGCTTTTGAAATTTATTTTACTCTTTATGTAATCGCATTGCCTTTTATTGTCGCGATAAACAGAAAAGTAATTTGGAAAGGAAGAGAATATTAATGTTATTACTATGCAATTATTATGTGACTTACAGATGCAATGCATTTTGCGAATTTTGCGATTTTGCCAATCATGCAAAGTTTTCTTATATGCCGTTTGCTAATTTCGAGGAATTTAAATCGAATGTTTCTCAACTTGCTAAACTTGGAGTAAAATTCATCGACTTAACTGGCGGCGAACCTTTGCTTCATAAATATATTGCCGAAATGGCTGAGTTCGCGAGAACTCTTAAAATGCAAACAAGTATAACAACAAATTGTTTGTTATATCCAAAATTTGCCGAGAAACTTGCGGGCAAAGTTAATCTTTTACATTTCTCTATAGATTCTCCAGACGAGGACGAACATAATAAGATTCGCGGGGTAAAATGTTTTCATAAAATTTTCGAAAGCATTCGAATTGCTCAATCGATTGGCGAGTTCCCAGATTTGCTTTTTACTGCGACAAATGAAACATATTTCAAATTGCCCAGGATTTATGAAATAGCTCGCAAATACGATTTGGCTTTAATTGTCAATCCAGTCTTTTCGTATTTTGGAAACCCAGGTTTAAAAAACGAGGCTTTAGATTTTATCGATCAATTTGTAAAAGACAAATCGGACATTTATATGAATCCTTCTTTTATCGAAATTCGAAGAAGGGGAGGAAATGATAAAAACGATCCGATTTGCAAGGCAGTTTCCAGAACGATAGTTATTTCTCCATACAACGAAATAATTTTGCCTTGTTATCACTTTGGCGACAAAAAAATAAAAATCGACAGGCCAATAGCCGAAATTTTAAAAAGCGATGAATATAAATTTTATAAAAAAATGGAAGGACGATTCGAGTTTTGCCACGGATGCGAGTTGAATTGTTATTTTGAGCCTTCTTTAGCTTTGCCTATTAATTACTTGTCTATTGTCACATATCCTTCAAAATTCAAATATGCGTATATAAAATTAGTAAAACAAAAGATAAAAAAAATTAAAAAATTATGGCAAAAAAAATAATTTTTATTTTTGCGTTATTGCATCTAAATTTTTTCGCTCAAGAGCGCGTAGTTTTTTTTCCAAACGGTTTAAATTTTAAACCATACGCCGCAAATATTTTAGAGCCTCGGGTTGGGTTTATGTTTGAGCTTGACAAAAATTATTTAAGACTTGATATTGGAAATTCGATTGATTTAACTAAAATCTACTTAAATGAAAAGGAAAAAGTTTCATTTGGCGCCGATTTTTTTACTTATACTTTGTTGCGAAGTCAGAATAATTTTAAGTTTCCAGTAGAAGCTGTAGATTACTTATTTGGCTTAAATTTTGCCTATATAAATTTTGATTCGTTGAAAAATATTGGTTATGGTTCGCGTTTAAGGATTAGTCATATTAGTTCTCATCTTTCCGACGGAAGATTTGACAATGTTTCTTTTAGCTGGAAAGATCAATTAAATCCTTTTGTTTACAGTCGAGAATTTTTCGAGTTGTCATTTTATTATGAATACAACAACGCCAAAATTTATTTAGGGGCAAGTTATTTGTTCCATATAATTCCTAAAAACATAAAAAGAGACGAATATTTTGCCGGCGTCGAATATTTTGCAAATTTTATAAGCTCGCATTTTCTCCCTTATTTTGCTTACAATATAAAAATTAATCATTTTAGCAATGGATATTACGTCAATCATAACGCCGCTTTAGGATCTAAATTAGGAACAAAGAACGGAAGAGGAATTTCTTTATATTTGAGTTATTATAAAGGAAAAAATTTTCACGGACCTTTGTATTTATATGATAAAAACTACGTATCTTTAGGCTTTAATGTTGATTTATAATTATCGTTAAATTTAATAAAAATAATTTTATCGGAACAATGAAAGATTATTTTGAAAATATAAATTCGGAAGAAATTAAAACTGTAAAAACAAAAAAAAATTATTTATTGCATTTAACTTTGTTTTTAGTAACTTTTTTTACTACTTTATTTGCTGGCGCCGAATGGACAAGCGGCAAAATATCAACTATGGAACTAAGCGAGTTATTTAAATATGGGCTTACATATTCAATTCTAATTTTATCTGTTTTAGCTTTGCATGAATTTGCTCATTATTTTGCGGCTAAATTTCATAATGTTGAAGCTACATTGCCTTATTTTATTCCATTTCCGCCTATCGCAGGTTTTTTAAATTTTGGAACTATGGGCGCGGTAATCAAAACAAAGAGCGTTGTTCAAAATAACAAAGCAATGTTTGATATAGGAATTGCTGGACCAATTGCGAGTTTTTTTGCCAGTTTAGGCATTTTAATTTATGGTTTTGCAAATTTGCCTTCGGTAGATTACCTTTTAAATATACATCCGGATTTCTTTTCTCCTGATTATGGTAAGAACGCTTTGCATCTTGAATTTGGTCAGAATTTATTATATTATATTTTATCCAAAACGATTCCTAATTCTACCGATTTTGTTCCGCCAATGTCTGAAATGTATCATTATCCTTATCTTTTAGTTGGTTGGTTTGGCTTATTTGTAACTGCAATGAATTTGATGCCAGTCGGACAGCTTGACGGAGGGCATATTCTTTATGCAATGTTTGGCGGAAGAATTCATTATAAAATTGCTTCATTAATTTTATTACTATTAGGAATTTTTGGCTTAGTTGGTTTTGTCGATTCTACTTTAGCTTTGAATTTAAATCTAGGATGGAGCGGTTGGTTTTTTTGGGGTTTAGTTTTATACTTTATAATAAAACCACAACATCCGCCAACGCCAATTTTTTACAGATTGGACGCGAAAAGAATGTATGTCGGTTATTTTTCTATGGCAATTTTTATTCTTTCTTTTTCGCCGATGCCGTTTTGTTATTAAATTTTAATTTTCTTATTTTAGTATTTTGAAAAATTTATTCGACTAATGAAAACAAAAATAATCTTTTATTTTTCATTTTTTTTGATTTTTTTTTATGGATGCGAATATATTCCAAATAATCCAATAGAAAGCGTCTCGTCAGACTTAATTCAAATCGATTCTTTATCTTTGCCAAACGAGTTGCTCTTAAGCATTAATAACAAATATCAAGCAAAAATCATATTATCGTCAAATAGAGAAAACATAATAATATTTGCAAATTTATATGATCCAAAATATAAATTGATCATGGAAAACTTAATTTTTCAAAAAAATCTTCAATTAAATAAAACAGTTTTTACTGCGGAAATTAAATTTGATTCTAATTATATAAATGGAAATTATTTGCTGGAAATATTTGTAAAAAATAAAAATTTCCAAAAACTGCTTTTACAAAAAAAATTCTATTTTTTTAACGGCAAAGAAAATATAGCTCCGATTATTACTGATTTAATTTTTCCAGACACCGTAATTGTCGGACAATATTTTACTTTTTCGATAAAAGTTATTGATTACAATGGATATCAAGACATAAAAAGAGTATATTTTAAGCTTTACGATGAAAATGGAAATTTCTTAGCTCAAGATGATATGCGCGACAATGGAGATCCGATATATGGCGATGCCGCAGCAAACGACTCAGTGTTTTCATATCGAAACTTTTTTACATCAGCGGCTGCAAACAAACAAAGAAAATTTGAGATTCAAGCCGAAGATTTTGGAGGCTTAAAAAGCGTTAAATTATCGCATATAGTTTTTGTTAAACAGTAATTTATAATAAAATGATTTTTAATAACAATAAAAATTTTAATAAGCATAATAATTGCGCTAAATATTTGCGTTTAATTTTTTTTCTAATGTTAAATATTAATTTGAATTCTCAGAATTTTGAAAAAACATATAAACTTTTAATAGATGAATTAAACGAAAATTTTTCTTTAACTCAATCGGATTCAAAGTATCCTTACAGCTCTTCTATAATTGAAATAATAAACGCAAATGGCTTTATTTGGATTGGCGGCGGAAAAAGCGTCTCTAAAACAACCGATAAAGGACAGAGTTGGATAAACTATTATGGAAAGCAAGGATTAGGCTTCAATGGAATATCGGCATTGTCTAATTTCGAAAATAAAATTTATGCGGCTAAAGCTCGAAGCGTAAAACAAGGCGATAATTATTTGCCCGAGGGCTTAGGTTTAGCTTTTACTTCGGACGGCGGAATAAGCTGGCAAAGTTTTTCTCAATCTGTAGATTTGCCAGACGACGATACAGTTGTTTATGGCAATAATAAATTGCGAGCTTTGCCTATAACAACGACAATAAATAATATTACATACGATTTAGCCGTCGCTTCTTATGGAATTTTTACCGCAAATTTTGCCGGCGGCTTAAGAAAATCGACTGATAACGGTCAAACCTGGACAAGAGTAGTATTGCCGCCTGATTATCTCGATTCAATTTCTCCAAACAATTCCTACAATTTTACTTTATCTCCAGTAAGCGGAAGATTTGGGCTTGAAAATAATTTAAATCATAGAGTTTTTTCAGTTTGCGTTGTGTACGATTCTATAATATTTGTCGGTTCTGCCAATGGAGTAAATCGTTCCACAGATAGAGGAATATCTTGGAAAAAATTTAATCATAAAAATCAAACTAAGCCAATCAGCGGAAATTTTGTTACGGCAATAGCTTTTAATTATTTCGACAATTCATTATGGATTGCAAGCTGGAAAGCGGAAGGAGCGAGCGAATTTACCGCAGTTTCGTTTAGCTACGATTTTGGAGAAAGTTGGGAAACAATTTTGCCTAATAAAAAAGCTTACGGGTTCGCTTTTATTGAAGATGTAACTTTCATTGCAGCAGAAGATGGCTTCTACGCTTACGGAAATCTTTTCGGTTCAAATAAAACATTAGCATATATCGATGGCTTTTCTATTAAAGACAATTTTTCAAATTTGCGTTTAAATGCAAAATCGTTTTATTCCTTAGCAAACGACGAGGAATATTTATGGATTGGCTCGTCAAACGGTCTGCTTAGATATAAGCCTGATAATTTTAGAAAACCTTTCGCTGGAGAATGGAAAATATATCAAGGGGGAGTGGAACTCAAAAGCAAAAGCGAAGCTTATGCTTATCCGAATCCTTTTTCTCCTTTGCAAGAAGTCTTAAAGATAAGATTTGCTACTGGCAAAAATGGAACACCAGTTAATACGACAATTAGAATTTTTGATTATGGAATGAATCTAGTCAGAACAATTATTCAAAATGCGCCTAGAGGTAATTATGGCTTTTCTGGACCTCAAGGAGAAGAAATAATAGAATATTGGGATGGAAAAGACGAAAAAGGGAATTACGCTCCAAATGGAACTTATTTTTTTAGAATCGATATCGAAAATAGCGAACCGATATTTGGAAAAATAATATTGCTTAAATAAGGAGATTTTTTTGAAAATATCGATTAAAATATTATTTGTTTTTCTTTCAATTGCAAATTTAATTACATCTCAACCAAAATTTTCGCGATTATATTCGGCTCCTGGAGCTTTTTCAAGAGGAGGATTTTCGCCTCGGGGAACGGCTATGGGGGATGCGTTGGCGGCTTTAATAGACCAACGCGTTGAAGCAATTTATAATCCGTCTCTTGGAGTTTTTCAGAATACGAACTACGCCGCATTCGGCAAAGCTTTCCTCTCTTTTGATAGATACTCTAATTATTTTTTCTTTGGCAGAAACTTTAAATTCAAAAAAATCGACGAAAAAGATAACTTTCGCTCCGCAGGTTTTTACGCTGGTATTTTAAATTGCGGAGTTTCTAATATTGATATTCGAGATAACGACGGATTCAAAATTAAATCTTATTCTACGTCTGAAAATTTAATATTTGTTTCTTTATCAAATAGATTTTCTGAAAAATTATCTCTTGGAACAACTATTCGATATTATTATTACGACTTGTATGAAAAAATTACATCCGAAGGCGTTGGCTTTGATATTGGAGCGACTTATATTATTAAAGACAATTTAATCATTTCATTTGTTTTAAAGGATATAAATTCGAAATACAAATGGGATTCTTCGCCTATATATGGCATTGAAGGAAAAAATTCTATAGAAAAATTTCCGTTATTTAAAATTTTTGCCGCATCTTATTCTGCATTTAATGGCTCATTAAAGTTAGCCGCGCAGTATGAAAATTCAAATTACGACTCTAATAGATTAAATTTTGGCGTCGAATATTCTATTTCCGAATTTTTATTTTTTAGACTTGGAATAAGTTCGTTAGATATATCAAATTTTGACGTTCCAGTCAAATTTAGTTTTGGATTTGGAACTTTTTATACTTATCAAAATTATGAGGGATATGTCGATTATGCTCTGTATTATGATCAATATGCCGAAAATTTTCAACATTTAATAGGACTTTCAATAAAATTTTGAGCAACATAGTTATGAAAAAAAAAATAACAATAATTTTAATTATCGCCTTCTCATTAAATCTAAAAGCTTCTTCAAAAAACGGAGGTAAAAGTTCTTTTGCTTTTTTGAAAATAGGCGAAGGCGTTGGCGTTTTATCTAAAGCAAAAATCCCTTCGATATCATACGACGATATTTTTATCGCCTCAAAAAATTCTTCTTTTCTAACTAAGATCAATTTCTCGGAAATTTCTTTCGCTCATATAGACTGGTTAGGATTATCCAGCGGCGAACAATTTGCCGCGTCTTTAAATTTTTTTCCTATTAATTTAGGAATTGTGACAAATTTTTTTTCAATTCCAGACGTTGAAATCAGAACTCGTCCTGGAGAGCCGCAAGCAAAGTTTGACGCAAGTTATTATATGACGGCTATTTGTCTGGCTTATCCTTTTGACGAGAATTTATCATTTGGAGCAAGCTTCAAATACATAGGAGAAATACTTTACGACGAAACTTATAATGTTTTTGCTTTCGATTTAAGCTCGAGTTATTTTATAAATATTAACAAAGCCGCAAAAGCAAATTTTGCCGCGTCGATTTCAAACGCAGAGTTTAATAATAATTCTAATCTGCCCACATCCTTTAATTTATCTTTTGGATGCGATTATAAAATTGAAAGTTTAAAATCAAAATTTAGATTTGGCGCCGAATATTCTTATATGAACGATAGAAAAAAAGGTTATATAAATTTCGGCTTCGAAGTATTATATTTTGAGACGATATCTTTTTCGATTGGGAATCAAAATTTATCAGATTTGTATTCTATTAGCTATGGGATCTCAATTTTTTATAAAAATTTAAAAATTTCTTACGCTTATCTGCCGATAAAAAATAATTTCGACAATTCTCAATTATTCGGCGTTTCATATATGTTCAAATAAATCTGGTTGAAAGATGGAAATAATACCTTATACTCCCGAATGGAAAGAAAAGTGGGATAAGTTTGTTTTAAATTCCAACAATGGAACTATGTTCCATTTGCAAAGATTTTTAGACTATCATGCTCCAGGAAAATTTAAATTTGATCATTTAATGTTTTTAGAAAAAGGTGAATTAGTCGCCGTATTGCCAGGTTCTATTCGAAATGGCATTTTCGAATCTCCTATCGGAGCCAGTTATGGTTCGATTGTAACTTCCGATATTAAATTTAGCGAAGCGATGAATATTGTATCGCATTTGCTTGAGTATGGAAAAAAAATTGGCTTAAAAGGATTTGATTTGACTGCTGCTCCAATGGTTTATGAAAAATATCCAAATCAAAATTTAGATTATGCGATGTTATGGCAAGGGTTTAAGTATTCTATACATTACATCTCCAGCGCTATCAAACTTGATTCAAATCGCGATATAATTTCCCGTTTCTCTCCCACAATAAGAAGAAACGTTAGACGTTCCTTAGAAAATCCATACATCAGAGTAGAAATTAACGACAGATATGACGAGTTTTATCCAATTCTTGTGGAAAACAAAGCTCGACATGGAGTAAAACCTACTCATAATCTCGAAGAGCTATATCGCATAAAAGAATTGTTGCCTGATAATATTAAATTGTTTATGGTCTATTATAAAGACAAGCCAATAGGCGGCTCTTGCATGTTTTTCGTCAATAAAGCTTGCGCTTTATGTTTTTACAATATGCTTTATTACGAATATCAACATTTAAAGCCGATTCAAAGAGTTATGTACGAAGTCGTAAAATATGCCACCGAGAAAGGTTACGCTTATGTCGATATAGGAGTTTCGCAAGATACTAAAGCCTCAAATCCTATGACCCCAAGTATGAGTTTAATCGAATTCAAAGAAAAATTTGACGCTAAAACAATAATGAGAAATACGCTTTCGTATAGATATTAATTTTTTTTTTATTTGAATAGATGAAACTGAGCGATTTAAAAGCAGCAATTGTTTTTTTAGGCCCAGCAACTTACGATTCGCGCATAAAAAATTTAATATTTTTTTTTAGGGCAAATACAATTCCAATTCGAGCTCTTTGTTTTGATTGGTTATCGACAAAAAATATATCGGATTCCGATATATTTAAAAACGTCTCGAATATCCGCTTGAATCGAAAAAATTCGCTCGCTTTTTATTTTAAATATTATTTTTGGCTTTTTAAATTTTTAACGACCGAAAAATATAACATAGTTTTTGTCGAAGAAGTATACTCGCTTGCTCCCTCCATTCTAATTGGCAAATTTAAAAAGGCGAAAATCATTTACAATTCCAGAGAGTTGTATCCTTTTCTTGGCGGCTTGACCGGTAAAAAAATTAAACAAGCTTTTTGGAGTTTTATAGAAAAATTTTTTATTAAATTTTGCGACGCAGTCTCCACGACGGGTCCCTTGGATACCGAATTTATTAAAGAATATTATCGATTAAAAATTCCAACCGTTACTTTACGAAATCTTCCTTTATATCAAGATTGTTTAAATATTGAAAAATTCAATTTTATAAAATATTTTAATTTGCCAGAAGGATCTACAATTCTGTTATACGTCGGCATACTTGCGAAAGGCAGGGGAATTGAACAAGCTATAAAAGCGGTTGAACAATTTCAAAATTTGTATTTTATAATAATTGGCGATGGAGATTTTAAGGATGAATTTAAAAAAATAGCCGAGTCTTCAAAAACGAAAGATAGAATAATCTTTTTTGGCAGAGTATCTAACCATGAATTGTTAAAATACATTTCAGGCGGCGATATAGGCTTATGTTATATTGAAAATATTTCAAAAAGTTATTACTATGCTTTGCCTAATAAATTATTTGAGTATATTATGGCGGGAACGCCTGTAATTGGAAGTTCGTTGCCGCAAATTAAGGATATAATTGAAAAATATAAAGTTGGGGAAGTAGTCGATTGCAATAAACCAGAAGAGCTTTATGAAGCTTTAAAAAAATTGATCGAAAAAAAAGATTTGAGAAAGGAATACTCACAGGCGTGTTTACAAGCAGCAAAAACATTAAATTGGGAAACTGAAAGCGAGTCGTTAAAGACTTTGCTGAAAAATTTATGAAGAATGATTTTGAACTGCGGTATTTAAAGAAATTCGTTTTCAATAAAACCATCTATTTCATTTCAATATTTTTCGAACGCTCGATTCAATTTGCTCTTCTGCCAGTTTATACTAATTATCTGAGCTCTTCGGAATATGGAATTTTTGCCGTAGCAATGTCGGCTTTGACTTTTCTTTCTTTCATTTCGACATTAGGCTCTGAAAATGGTTTGTATAAATACAATCGAGAGAGTCAATTTCAAGAAAACGCCGCTTTTAACTCCGCCGCGATTTGTATTATAAATTCTTTTTTTTTAGCGACTATTTTGTTTGCGCTCAAAGATTATTTTGTGAAAATTTTATTTTTAGACGAAAAATATATTTACGTCTCAATAGCTATTTTAATTTGTTTAGTTTTAGATTCTCTGACAAAAGCTGCGTTATTAAATTTTATTTCATTAGAAAAATCAAAACTGTACGCAGTATTATCTTTTGTTAAAGGCGTCGCTAATACGCTGGCTGTTTTTTATTTTGTTATATATTTAAAAAAAGGTTTATATGGCGCGATAATATCCTCGCTTTTAGTTTCGCTCATTGCCGCTTTCGCTTCTGGAATTATCATTTTGAAAAACTTCTCTTTGAAAAAAATCGATTTAAAATTAATTTCTAACTTAATTCAATATGGCTTCCCGCTTGCTCTTGTTTCTATTTCATTAACATTAATAAATTTTATTGATAGATATATTTTGCAATTCTATCACGGTTCAAGCGAAACTGGAATTTATGCCGCTTCGTACAAAATCGCAATTTCATTAAGTTACTTTTCTTCTTCTTTTTCAATGTCGATTTTGCCGCAAGCTTTCGAGCTAAAAAAAAGAAATTCCAATTATAAAGACTACGTAAAAAAAGGAGCGATTAAAAGTTTTTATTTCTTAATATTTTTTTCGTTTTTGATAATAGCATTAGCGAAACCGATTGCAAAAATTAAAGTATTCGGAAAGCATTTAATTCATCCAGATTACTGGATAGGTTTGGAGCTATTGCCATGGATAATTGTTGGTTATATATTTTATTTTTTATATGTTAAATATTCCATTTTTTACTATGTCGAAGACAAAACGTGGAAACTTTCTATTTATACGTTTATTGCTTCGATTTTGTCGATATTTTTTTATTTCATTTTTATCCCTTCCTTCAAATCGCTTGGAGCCGCCATAGCTTCTTGCCTTTCTTTTTTTGTTTTAGCGTTTTTAATTTATGTTAATGCTCCAAAAGTTAATCGATTAGTTTAAAGCATATCGTTATAAAAAAATAAGATTTATTTATAATTTCAGTTCTCATTAATTTGTTCAAAAAAATTTTTTGAATTCGCGCCAATAATTTATTATTGCATTTTTTTTTAATTTAATTATATGAAGCGATCATAGTCCCGATATTAAAGTTAACATAAAATCGCAAATAATAAATCAATCTTAATTTATATAGAACAAAGCATTTTCTTAAGATTTTTGGGTATTTCTCAAAATTAAAAATGATTTTTTAAATAATTTTTAAAATTAGCTTTAATAAGTTTATTATAATCTTCCTAAAAAGTTTATTCTAATCTTCCTAAAGACAAGACTAAAATATTTATTAAGATTATGCAAATGAGATACAATTTCAAAAAGTAAATGCGGGTTTATTATTTTAAAAATAAACCCAGGCAATTTTGCCCGGGTACAACAGAGGGATTTATGAGGGAGCAGATGTTATAAGGAGCCGTTTTTTATGGATTCTAAAATTTGGTTTGAGTGATTTGATACGTCTACTTTATCTATTATGTCAAAAATTTTTCCTTCTTTATCGATAATAAAAGTTACTCTGTTTGAAAATCCTAAAGCATTTAAAACGCCATAACTCTTAGACGCCGATTTATTTTCATCTGAAAGCAAGGTGAAATTCAATTTTTCATTTTCTATAAATTTTTTTAAACTTTCTTTCGAGTCAACGCTTATGCCGAAAACTACAATATCTTTTTCTTTTAAAACTTCAAAATTATCTCTAATGTTGCAAGCTTGTTTTGTACAACCAGGCGTAGAAGCTTTGGGATAAAAGTATAAAACGACATAATTTTTTCCCTTATAATCGCCGAGAGAATATTTTTTTCCAAAGGCGTCTTCCAACTCAAAATTTGGAGCTAAATCCCCTTTTTTAACTAAAGTTTGCGAATTTCCACAAGAAACAGCTATTGACATTAAAATTGCTACTAAAGACTTGATTGATTTCATATTTTCCTTTTTTTATATTCCTTTAACATAAATCGTTAGTTTAAAAGTTCAATCTTTAAAATTTATTTAAAATAAATTATTTGCTCCTTTCTTTTTCATAATGCAAAAATATCATCTCTCTTATGAGGCGTTTTCTTTTTATAGATTATTCTTTTAAAGTCGAATATAAATTTTAAAAAACTTCGCTCAATAAATTATATGAACAGAAAAAAATCGATATAATTTTTAAATCTCTGGCAATATAGCTTGCAATAGCCATTTGAATAATTTTATAAAAAGAAGAAAGAGTAAACTCATTTTTGACTTTAATTTTAACCAGCGATAACAGTTTCTTCTTTATTCGTCGTCAATTTATCAGATTGCCCTATAAAATTAGCAGCTTTTTCGCAAAAGTTTATTAGATCGCCTAGTATAACTTCGGGAATTTTACTTTTGTTTTTGAATATTATTTTAATTTTTTCTTTATCTTGTTTTACTTCTATAGAAGAACTAAATTCTTTAAATAAATAAGACAACAAAGAAGGCAAAATCTGATTGTAATATCGATCGTCTTGATTTTCCGAAAAATGGAAAATAGATTTATCTAAATGAATTATAATTTTATCAAAAAGAGCGTAAGAAGCCGTAAATTTAAGTATCGCAGCTTTAATTAATCTTTCTATTTGTTGAGGCATTTTGCCATATTTGTCTATCATTTCATTCTTAATATCTTCAATCTCTGAAAGATTTTGAATATTAAAGAGAGAGGAATAGAAAGTTAACCTATCATTCTGATCGGGGATATAAGATGAAGGAATCGCAATTTGAAAAAACATATCGATTTTTGCGTCGGTTTTAAGCGGCTTTTTATAATCTTTAAAAATTTCTTTAAATTCGTCTTTCTTTAATTCGTCTACAGCTTCTTCAAGCAATTTCATATACATATCAAATCCAATTTCTTCAAAAAATCCAGTTTGATCTTCGCCGAGCAAATTTCCCGCGCCTCGCATTTCTAAATCTCGCATAGAAAGGCTGAAACCAGCGCCAAGATCTGAGTAGTCTTCAATAGCTTCAAGTCTTTTTAAGGCTTTTTTTGCGATGCTGTCGATAGGCGGAATAACGAAATAAGCGTAAGCTTGCGTAGAGCTTCTGCCTACTCTGCCTCGCAATTGATGCAACTCAGCCATTCCAAATCTATCGGCGCGATTAATTATAATAGTATTTGCGTTTGGAAGATCAATGCCTGATTCGATAATTTTTGTCGAGACAAGAACGTCAATTTCTCGATTAGCGAACATTTGAATTGTCTTTTCAAGTTTATGAGGAGACATTTGTCCATGAGCGACAGCTATTTTAGCTTCGGGCAGATATTTTTTTAAATAGTCGGCAATTTTTTCGATAGATTGAACTCTATCGTGAATAAAAAAAACTTGACCTCCTCTTTTAATTTCAAACAAAATCCAAGATCTAATTTTGAATATGTTAAAAGTATCGACTTTAGTTATAATAGGAATTCGGTTAGGCGGCGGAGTGGCGATAATTGAAAGATCGCGAGAGCCAAGCAAAGCCATATTTAAAGTTCGCGGTATCGGCGTTGCTGTCAATGATAAAGTATCGACGTTAGGTTTAAGCATTCTTAATTTTTCTTTAGCGGCAACGCCAAAGCGATGCTCCTCGTCGATAATAATTAAGCCTAAATCTTTGAATTTTACATCCTTTGACAACAGCCGATGAGTGCCAATTATTATATCTATTTTTCCATTTTCCAAATCTTTTAAAACTTCTTTTTGTTCTTTAAGCGATTTAAATCGAGATATTGATTCTACTTTTACGGGAAATTGTTTTAATCTATCTATAAAGGTATTATAATGTTGATCGACCAATATTGTAGTTGGAGCTAAAACGACAGTTTGTTTTCCGTCTAATGCCGCTTTAAATGCCGCTCTTACGGCAATTTCAGTTTTTCCAAATCCCACGTCTCCACAAATCAATCTATCCATTGGCTTATCGCTTTCCATATCCACCATTGTTTCTTCGTAAGCTTTTCTTTGATCTGGCGTATCTTCATAGAGAAAAGAAGCTTCTAATTCTCGCATCATAACCGTATTTGGAGAAAATGCGTAGCCTTTAGACAATTTTCTTTTTGCGTAAAGTTCTATTAATTCTTTTGCGACTTCTTTTATTCTTTTTTTAATTTTTAGTTTTGTTTTATTCCATTCTCCGCTTCCTAAAACGCTAAGTTTTGGTTCCGATCCGTCTTTAGCTTCATACTTCTTTACAAGATTTAAATAGTGAATATTTACGTATACGGCTCCGCCTTCGGCATAAAGCAATTTTATGCATTCTTGTTCAATATCGCCGATTTTAATTTTTTCCAGACCGTCAAATTTTCCAATTCCATAATTTTCGTGAACGACGTAATCTCCTTTTTTTATTCCTTTTAACTCGCTTCTTTTATAAGACTGTTTTTGTTTAGACGAAAGTTTTCTCCGAAATGGTTTGTTGAAAACTTCGTAATTTGAAAAAATTGCCTCTTTCGAATTTTCGTTTATAAATCCTTTTCGCAAAGGAAAATTTTTTAATTTAATTTTTCCTTCGTCGAAATATTTTTTTGTCTTTTCGTCAAATTCTTCAAAAAGATCAGATATTCTCTGATATTGAAAATCATTTTCAACGGCGTAATATACCGATCGGTAAGTTTCGCAAAAATAATTTAAATTTTTAAATAATAATTCAAAATTTGAATTAATTAAAGGCATAGGTTTTAAATTTAAATCTAACATATCGTCGGATAAAGAAACAACTTTTTCTATTACAAACCGAGCTTTTTTTTCTTTCGCTGCTATAAAAGGATCAAATTTATAATATTCGACAAGAGAGTCTTCTTTGGAATTAAATTTATTTATTTTTAGGCCCTTCTCAGAAAAATCCCCCTCTATATCGAATAAAATTTTTTTATCTTCAGCCGGCAAATTCATATCGGAAGAATTCTCAAATTTGTTCATATCGTTCGATATAATTACAACTGGATTTGACAGATAATCAAAAATATCGCAAGTCGCTTCATGGCTCATTTCAAGCTTTGGAGAAATATTTGCTTTTTCGATCATTTCTATAGAACGCTGCGATATGGGATCGAAATATCTCATAGATTCTATAAAATCTCCGTCAAACTCTAATCTGCAGGGGGAACTTTCGGAGTAAGACCAAAAGTCGACAATCGAACCGCGAGTAGCATAATCTCCAGGTTTCTCCACGTATCTTGTTTGCGTATATCCTATAGCCAGCAAATAATCAATGATATTTTCATAGCCGGCATTTTCGCCGACTTTAATAGAGGTAATTTGAGATTTTAAATTTTGATTTTTCCAGAATCGAGCATTAAAAATATCGGAATTTGTTAAAATAATAAATTTTTCTAAAGATAAAATTAAACTTAGCTTTTCTTGAGCTTCCTCAGAAGAGAATTTATCAAAAAGGATAATTCTAACTGGACAATTCCATAAGTTTAACTCTGCCGCAATTTCAAGCCTTTCTTCTTCGTCGTCGATAGCGCATAAAATCTGATTATATTTCTGAGACAATTCGGAAAGAAAAAAAGTTTTTGCCGAACCGTACAATTTAGAAGTATTGACAATGTCGTAATTAGCTAATTTTTCAAAAATCAGATTAGCGAAACTTAATAGATTTTTAAACTCTTTCAATTTGAAAAAAAATATTTTTAAATCAAAAATTACGTTTTTTTAGGCATATGTTTCAATTATATTATTTATAACTAAACAAATATTTTTTTCAAAAGAAAACGAAGGAGGCAGCGAAACATTCAAAAAAAAAAAATCAGAAAGCGAAAAATTAATTTGCTTTTGCCAAAAAAAAGCATTATGTTTAATAAGCTCAATTATGAGCAAAGGTTAATTAAAAAAAATTTGAGGTACTTTTAAGTGAGTTACAAATTATTTGTTGGGAGTCTTCCCTGGTCCGTAAGAGATCAAGAGTTAAAAGCCGAATTTGAGAAATACGGCAAAGTGATCTCAGCTAGAGTTGTTACCGATCGCGAAACAAGAAAATCTCGCGGATTCGGTTTCGTTGAAATGGAAAACGAAGCGGAAGCTCAAGCCGCTATCAAATCTCTTAATGGAGCGTCATTGAAAGGACGCAACATAATTGTGAACGAAGCCAGATCCAAATAATCGATAAATGGCCATTAAGTTCGCAGGCCCCGTCAGAACGACGGGGTTTTTTTTTAACTAAACTTTGTTTCTATTTTCTCTCCCTTTTGCAATAATTCAAAATATTTATCGAAGCTAATCACCCGAGCTCCAAACATTGCCAAATGCGGAGTCCAAAACTGAACATCTAACAAAACATAGTTTCGTTCGATTAATCTTTCAATCAATTTAACAAGAGCGCATTTCGAGGCTTGTGGTTTTAATGAAAACATCGATTCCCCAAAAAAACATCCTTTATAAGATATTCCATATAAACCGCCTATTAGTTCTCCGTTTTGATCGTAAGTTTCCACGCTTCTTAAGCAGCCTATGCCGTATAAGCCTTTGTAAGCATTTTTTAATTTGTCGTTTATCCAGGTTTTTTCGCGACGGGAACAATATTCAATAACTTCAAGCTGTCTTTTGTCATAATCATAACTGAAACCGCAAGTTTGCATAAATTTTTTTAAAGAGCGAGGTATATTGTAATCGTTCAGCGGAATTATGCATCTTATGTTTGGCATATACCAATCAATGTCGCCTTCATCGTTTCCCATAGGGAACGCTCCTTTAGAATATAAGGCAAGCATATTGTAAGGTTGAAGTATCTTTTCTTCTAAATTTTTATCGTCCATTTCTATTTCTAAAACTAATTTAAAGATTTGTTCTTATTCAAGCTTAAAAAATTCGCTCTGTTGATAATCGTTACTTAAATTATTTTGTTTAAATATCTACATTCTTTTTGCCGCTTTTCTAACTTAATTAAATTTGGATTTATAAACAATATTTTTAAATTTAAATTAAAGTCAAATTTTATTATGAACGCTTTGAAAAAATCATATTTTTATGCTTTTATAGCCGCTTTATTGTGGTCTACAGTCGCCACAGCATTTAAAGTTTCTTTGAGAGAATTATCCCCTTATCAGCTTTTGTTTTTGGCTTCTACGGTTAGTTTTATTGCAATAACGACAATTGCGATTAAAAATGAAGGGATCGAGTTTTTGATGAAAGTTTTTTCAAAAGAAGCGTTTCTAAAGAATATATTGTTGGGAGCGATAAATCCTTTTTTATATTATTTTTTTCTATTTAAAGCTTATTCGATTCTTCCAGCTTCGGAAGCTTTGGCGTTAAATTATGTTTGGCCTATTGTTTTAAGCGTAATGTCGATAGTTTTTCTAAAGCAAAAATTTTCTTTTTTTTCTTTTGTAGGATTATTGATTGCATTTAGCGGAGCTTTAATTGTAATTCTAAAGAACGATTTTACAACTTTAAATTTGAATAACTTAAATGGAGCGATTTACGCTTTATCGAGCTCTTTTTTTTGGTCTTTTTTCTGGATTTTAAACTTAACCGATAAACGTTCAGTTTTTGAAAAATTATCCGGCTCTTTTTTAATCGGCGCTCTTTTCTCTTTAGCTTACCTTATTTTTTTTGATAAGATAAATTTTTCTTTGTTTTCGATTTCTTTTTTTGCCGCCATATATGTAGGTTGTTTTGAAATGGGAATTACTTTTTTAATTTGGCTTAAAGCATTGTCGCTGTCAAATCAAAATTCAAGAGTGGCTTCAATTGCGTACTTGTCGCCGTTCCTATCTTTAGTTTTTATTTCGATAATTTTGTCTGAAACGATAAAAATTTATTCAATTATAGGATTGACGTTAATTTTAATTGGCGTAGTTTTTCAAAAAATTAAATCTAAAAGGGAAGAAAAATAAAAAGCTTAGAAATTGCAGGCGTTATACCAAATTGTCATTTTCGCTGTTTTTGACTAAAAAATTAATTCTAAAAAGTTTTGGAAATTTAATTGAAAAGATTTAATAATTTGCTAAAATTTAAACAAAAAATATAAAATGAATTTCGTAACTTCTCAGATATTGAAAAAAATTGAATTAAAAAATGAATAAAATATTTTTGCTGCTAATTTCAATAGTTTTTCATATTGAATCCGCATATTCTCAAGTTTATGATTTTGAAATTTTAAAGAAATTAAACGATGCTGAAAAAAGATTGCTTGAATACAAAGACGACGAGGAAGTTTTAAAATTAAAAATTGAAATGTTGAAGATAATTAACGATAGCCGAAAAAAATATGGAGCGAAACCATTAAATCTGGATATTTTTGCTTGTAGAGCGGCGAACAAAACCGCAAAAGAAGCAGCTTTGGGAGAATATGTCGGACACTGGAATTTAAGAGGCGAGAAACCATATCATCGATGGAGTTTTTGGGGAGGCTTAGACCACATTGCTGAGAATGCCGCCGCAGAATGGACTACTGGAAAATTTAAGATTTCATCGTCGACTTTAATTGAAAAAATGAAAAATGCCCATAAATATTTTATGAATGAAAAACCGCCAAACGACGGACATAAACAAACTACTATAGACAAAAATCATAACTACGTAGGAATTGGAGCTTATTTAAATGAAAAGCAGTTTAGATATTATGAATTATATATCGATAGATATTTAGAATTTTCTTCGTATAAAAAAGAAGCAAAAATCGGCGAAAGCGCATATATATCGGCTAGAGCTTTAAATCCAAATTTTTCGATATACGCTGTTATAGTTTATTACGAGCCTTATCCTGTTGCTATGACAAAAGAAAAACTAAATTCAATGGGGGCTTATGACGATTTTACCGATGAAACAGTTTTAAAAATTTGGCCTTGGGAATTAAAAAGAATAGAAAATCGCTATGTGGAGTTTTTTATTAAGGGTTCCAAAAAAGGGTTGTATTACGTAAATATTTTTGTAACCGACAAAGATTTTGAGGAAAATATAGCTACTACAGAAGGAAAAATACAAGCTTCAGGTTTGGTTATAGAGTTTAAATGAAAATAATTTCATTTTGCTCTTTTTTTGAAGCTAAAAAAAGATAAAAATTTTTCGTCGTCGAAATTAATTAACCATTCAAGAAGAAATTCGCCTAAATAATCGATTACTTTTAACATAAGCCTAGTATTTTTTTTTCATAAAACAGTTATTAAGCCAAACAAATTCTTTTTTTTTTAAGTTTTTTGGAATTAAATTGAAAATTTTTTTGAACAGAATTTTTAAAAAAAATACGCATTATTATTTTGATATAATTTATTTTATAATTTTATTTATTGATAGTTGCTAAAATATTTCTTAACTTATTATTTATATGCTAAATAGTTTATGAAAAATTTTTTATCGCTTTTATTATTTATTTTTGTCTTTATTTTTATAACAATCTTACGCGGTCAAGAGATAAAAAAAGTTTTAATATTGCATTCATACGACGAAGCGGGGAATTATTGGGTGTCTAATCTTAATAGAGGGATATACGACGCCTTTTCAAAATCAAAAATTCCTATTCTGTCAAGTTCTTTTTATTTTAACGAAACGGGGCAAGACGAAAAAGAAAGATTAATTTTTTTTGAGACGCTTGTTTTAGAAAAAGGGTATTATAATGATTATGATTTAATAATGATTTCTGACAATTACGCTTTAGAAAAGATTTTATCGAAAAGAAAAGAATTTTTCGGCAACAAGCCGATAGTTTTTCTTGGAATAAATGATTTTGACCCTCAAAAATTAGCAGACACGATTAATATTACCGGGGTTCCTGAAAAACTTCCAATAAAAGAAACTTTTGAATTAATTTTCAAATTTCATCCGGATAAAAAAAATTTATATATCGCTTTAGATTCAACAATAACGGGGAAAAAAATATTAAACGAAATACAAAGATTACATATAGAATTTTCAAATGTTAATTTTATATATATAATAGAAAATTCTTACTCTCAATTAAGTTATAAACTAAATTTTATAGAGCCAACAACTCCTATCTTTTTTGCCGCAAAATTGTTTTCAGACGAAAAAGAATTTCTTCCTTATGAATATGCATATGCTGAATTATTAAAAAACGTTCAAAATCCCAGTTATAGCTGTTGGGATGTTTTATTAGGTCGAGGAATTATTGGCGGATATTTTTTTAGCGGATATGAACATGG
>Ga0068706_1000031_pt1 | contig 61537 bp, 49 predicted proteins | sample YNPMSBMetaG_FD_65632 | JGI IMG/M metagenome (GOLD analysis project Ga0068706, IMG submission 65632) | Anoxygenic and chlorotrophic microbial mat microbial communities from Yellowstone National Park, USA - YNP MS-B MetaG | ecosystem: Environmental > Aquatic > Thermal springs > Hot (42-90C) >...
AAATAAACAACAGTCTTTATTTTCCGAATAGGAGAAATTTTTTATCTCCCCGCAATTATGGAGGAATATTAGGCGGCGCTTATTTAGTCGCTAAATCGCCGATTTTTATATCAAATTTTTCAATAAACAAATCATTAGATTTTTCAAAAAAAAACGCTTCTTTAAAGATAAAAACTGAATGGTATGGAGTAAAATCGAAATTTCTGGATGACGAATTTTACAATCGCTCTCTTACTGCGAATTTTTATTTTTACGACAAGTTGGGGAATCAGTTAAGTTTTTATTCTGAAAAAAATTTAAGCTTTGAAATTGACGCGAGTAAAAGTTTAGAATTTGAAAGTCAAATAATATTAAGCGACTTCGGAACATTAACAAAATCCAAAAAAATATATGCAAAAGAGGAACTATTTTTAGGCGAGAGATTAATAGACGATTATATTATAGAGATAAATTTAAATGAAATTAAAGCAAACGATTTAGGTTTGTTTATCGATGGAGAAAAAGTTAAATTACAAATAGCGACTTACATCCCCGACGTTAGCTATTCTTCTTATTTTAACAGCTACGATTATTACCTTAACGAATTTGAAAAAGCAAAGAGAGCGGGTTTTAATGCAATTCAGTTTAAATTTTTCGCACCCGATCCTTTAGCATTAATTGCATGCGATATAATAGGGTTGCTTCCAATTGGAGAAGTTCCGTTAAATTTTTTGCCGCCAAGCATTTTCGGCCAAAAGGAATTTAAAATTAAAGTTAATAATTATATTGATAATTTATTAGAACTTTCAAAATATAACGAAGGATTTAAAATAATTTCGTTAGGCGACGGATATATATTTGCTGAGGAAGAACATTTGAGATTTATAGAAGATCTTGCAAGTTCGATTCAAAGCAAAAATAATAAAGAAATTATTTTGTATGCTAATTTTATTGATGAAAATTTTATGGATCTGAAATATTTAAATTTCATAGGAATAGAATGTTTTAATTTAAATATTGAGGACATCGAGCGAAAATTCGCAAACGCTAAGGAACATATGCCGATAGATAAAATTATAATTGGCCCGATTACTTATTCTTTGTTTTTAGGTTCCACGAGCGGATATTTAAATCAAAATTCTTTGGAAAGCCAAGCAAAATTATTATATGATTTGTTAACATCAAAAAAGTTGTTAAAAAATGGATTTATTATTAATAGTTTGTATGATTACAAAGGCGAAAGGCAATCTCTTTCTGTAGGTTATGACGAAAACAAAGTATATAAAATAGGAATAATTCCATATAATAGAAAAGAAAACGAAAGATTAGTTTTTAAAGTTTTAGAATGGAAATTGAATAAAGGGGATAGGGTTACGATTCCAATAGGAAATAAAAAAGATCAAACGCCAATGTTTTTTATTTATGCTGGAATTGTTATTGGAGTTTTGATGGGCATATTTTTAGGCGTCGATAAAAAATTGAAAAACGATTGTTTAAGAAGTTTAAATAGATCATATAATTTTTTTGTAGACGTTAGAGATAGAAGGATAATGACAAATTTTAGATTGTTTTTTTTGTCATTTTTAGTAACGTCAATTAGCTCTTTGTTGATTTTGAATATATTGTATTTTTATCGAAATAATAATTTGCTTGATAAATTAGCTTTAGCTTTTGGCAGATTTGAATTATTTGATTTTATTTTTTATGCGGCGTGGAATCCTGAAAAAAGTTTTTGGATTTTAATAATTATTCAATTTTTTTTGATATTATTAGTTTCAATTTTAATTTATATAATTTCTCTTATTAAAAATGCAAGTACTGAATTCGATTCAATTTATTTTGGTTTAAATTGGGCTTTAGTTCCTATTATGATGTTTTTGCCTATGGCGATGGCTCTCTTTAAAATGTTAGCTATAGTAAAGTATAATTATATTATTTTCGGAGTTTTAGCTTTGTTAGTTCTATGGTTGCTTCAAAGAGCGTTGAAAGCTATTTATATTATGCTGTATGAAACGCCAATTAAAGTTTATGCTGGCTTTTTAATTTTGCTTTTATTTGCCTTAATTCCTATTCTGTTTTATTTAAATTATACGGAAGAACTGTTTGAATTTGTAAAAATAGCTATAATGACTTCGACTTTTTAAAAATAGGAGGAGATGTGTTTTTGTCAAAGCTTGAAATATTTGGCTTTAAATCTTTTGCTCAAAAAACTGTAGTAAATTTTTCGCGCGGAGTGACTTGCATCGTAGGTCCAAATGGTTGCGGCAAAACTAATATTGTCGACGCTTTAAGATGGGGATTGGGCGAACAAAGAACAAGCGCTTTGAGAAGCGATAAAATGGAAAATGTGATATTTAACGGAACAAGAAATCGAAAATCGCTTGGAATGGCTGAAGTAAGCCTAACTTTTGTTAACGATAAAGGACTTCTCCCATCGGAATATTCGGAAATAAATATAACTAGAAGAATATTTCGCTCTGGCGAAAGCGAGTATTTGCTTAATAAAAATATTTGTCGTCTGAAAGATATAACGAATTTATTTATGGACACCGGAATGGGCGCAAACGCCTATTCCGTTATCGAATTAAAAATGGTAGAAACAATTCTTTCAAATAAAAACGAAGAAAGAAGGACTTTATTTGAAGAAGCCGCTGGCGTAAATAAATACAAGTTAAGAAGAAAACATACTTTAAAAAAATTAGAAGATGTCTCTCGCGATTTGACTAGGGTAAACGATATTATTTCGGAGGTTGAAAGAAAGGTAAATTCTCTTGAAAGACAGGCTAAAAGAGCGGACAAATATAAAGTTTTAATCGATGAATTAAAAGAAAAAGATTTGGCATTAAAAGAAAGAGAATTCGCATTGATGAATTCTAAGATAGAAAATATGTATCTCGAAAAAGAAGAGTATTCACGCTCAAAGAAGAATATAGACTTGCAAAACGAATATCTGGAAAGCAAATTATTAGAGGCTAGAACTAAGATTTCTGAAATTGAAGAATCGCTTAGAAATAAAAGGAAAGAACTTTCTGATTTTACGGATAAATTGCATAAAATACAACAAAAAATAACTGCGTCTACTGAAAGAAAAAAAGCGCTCGAAAGAAATATTGATTATTATGAAAAAGAAAAAGAGGAATTGATATATCAACTCGAGGAATGCGAAAATAAATTGGTCGATCTCGAATTAGAATTAAGAGAGTGGACCAGGAACATTGAAGAAAAAAGCAAAGTTTTATCGAGCAAAGAAGAACAATTGAAAGTAGAAAAAGAACAGTTAAATTCGTTGAAGAATTCTCTGAAGATTAAAAACGAATTTATATTTGAAAAGTTTAAGGATTTTGCTGGAAAAGAAAATCAATTTCAAAATTTGCAAAAGAATAAAGAGAGAATTATTGATAGTATTGAAAAATTGCGACTTAAAATAGCAAATCTTTCGAACGTAATTTCTAAATCCGTGGCTCATATAGAAGATCTTGAAACTGAAAAAAATGAAACATTGAAAAAATTGGCAGAAGCCGAAGAGGTATTAGCTCAAAAACAAAAAGAGAAAATCGATCTCGAAAAAAAATTAAACGACTTAAAAGAATTAGAAATAAAAGAAAAGGGAAATTTAAACGCATTAAAAGATAAAATAGATTTTTTCCAAACGTTAATAGATAATCTCGAGGGAGTTTCTAAAGGCTCTAAAGTTTTGATTGAAAGCGAAGAATGGTCGAATAAAGAAAAAATAATACTAGCCGATGCGGCGTTTTCTGAAGAAAAATATAGATTTGCATTAGAAGCCGCGCTTAAAAAAGCTATAAATAATTTATTATTGGAGACTTACGATGATTTAAAGAAAGCCGTAGAGTTTTTAAAAGAAAAAAATTTAGGCAAAGCTTCTTTTTTTGTTTTAGGCGCGGATGTTTCATCAAAAAAATCTTTGTTTTCTTACGCCGCGAAAACGAGATTGAAATTAAAAGCTAAGGAAATATCTAAGAATAAAAATTTTATCGATTGGACTATCGATTGTATAAAAGCTGAAAATAAATGGCAACCATTCTTTAAAAAATTGCTCGAAAGAGCGGCGATTGTGAATGACTTAAATGCTGCAGTTAGTTTATATCAAAAGTATCCCGATTTTGATTTTGTAACGCTAAATGGAGATTTTGTCGGCGATGGCGGAATTATAACGGCTGGAAGTCAACCTAAGCTTGACGAGACTTTATTTGGCAGAAAACAATTTCTTGAAGATTTAAAAAAAGATTTCCCCGAATATTCGCAAAGATTATCGGAAGTAAAAAAAGCAATTCATGCAATTGAAGAAGAATTGGATAAAATTGACTTGCAAGAGCCTGGCGATAGAATTAAAATTTATTCTAACGAATTGGCTAATATCGAAAAACAAATTGACAGATTGGAATTTGAAAAGAAAAAAGCTAACGATGAATTAGATAAATCCCAAAAAGAAATCGCGGATCTTTTAGCCGAACTAAATACTCTAGAAGAAGCTATAAAAGTTGCAAGCGAGGAAATCGAGGCAAAGAAAGTTCAAAGGGAAATTGAAGAAAAGGAAATTGGAGATTTTGAAAATAAAGTTAAGGAAGAAGAAAAGAGATATGCTATATTGGCTGAGGAATTAAATCAATTAAAAGTTGAATTTGAAAGAGCTTTGGGAACAGAAAGAAATATTGAAAACGAATTAAGAAGATATGAAAGTTTAAAAGGAAATTTAGAAAAATCAATCTCAAGAAGAGAAAAAGATATTGAAAACGCTAAGAGCGAAATTGAATCCTTAGAATCGGCGCTTGACGATTATCAATTTGAGTATGAAGATCTGGATTTAAAGCGGAACGGAATATTGTCCGAAGAAGAAGAGATTGAAAAAGAGCTGCTATCCGCTAGAACTCATGCCAATGAGATTAATAATTTATTGCAACAATATCGCAAGCAAAGAGACGAATTGTCCGATAGGCTGTCTTCGATAGAAATTAAATTGAACGAATATAGATTAAAAATTGACAATATGCGAGCTTATGTAAAAGATAATTATGACGCCGAGCTTGAATTAAAAATATTTGACGATTTAGGGACTTTTGATTATGAGGAATACGAAAAAGAAGTCGAAGAATTAAAAAAACAAATTAGAAATCTTGGACCGATAAATTTAACGGCTCATCAAGAATACGAAGAAGAAAAACAGAGATTGGAATTTTTAATAAATCAAAGAAATGATTTGATTGAATCGGAAAAAGATTTAATGACAACAATACAAGAAATTAATCAGACGGCTCAAAATTTATTTTTGGATACTTTTGAAAAGATAAGGGAAAATTTTATAAATATTTTTAGAACTTTGTTCAATCCGGGCGACGAGGCTGATTTGAAGCTCGAAGAAGGCGCTGATCCGTTAGAAGCGAAAATAGAAATAATAGCAAAACCAAAAGGGAAAAGACCAACTTCAATTGAATTGCTATCTGGAGGAGAAAAAACGCTTACTGCAATCGCTTTGTTATTTGCGATTTATCTTGTCAAGCCTAGTCCATTTTGCATATTAGACGAGGTTGACGCTCCATTAGACGACGCAAATATCGATAGATTTACAAGAATAATTAAGCAGTTTAGCAAAAACACGCAATTTATAGTCGTTACTCATAATAAAAGAACAATGGAAGCCGCTGAAAATTTATACGGCGTTACTATGCAAGAAGAAGGGGTGTCAAAATTAGTCGCCGTTAAATTTAACGAACAGGTTCAAATGGCTTCATAATTGAAAGGAATAATATGAATAAATCAATACCAAAAAAATTTAAAATTTTTGTTGATTTCGACGGCACTATAACTAAAAAAGATATCGGAGAAGCTTTTTTATTGACATTTGGCGATAAAGAAACACATCGTAGAGCGGTAAGCGAGTGGGTTGGTCGTAAAATTGGATCTTCTGAAGCTTGGAATATAATGTTAAAACCGGTCGTTTATGAAGAAGATAAATTTAAAATGTTTCTTAAAGAGGCAGAATTAGATTCGACCTTTAAGGATTTTGTAAAATATGCGAAAGAAAGAGGTGACGAAATTAGAATTTTAAGCGATGGATTGGATTTTTATATAAACGAAATTCTTTCAAGAGAAGGATTGAACGAACTTGAGCGTTATTCTAATAAAGCAATTTTTAATGGAACAAGCGTTTCAGCAGTTTTTCCTTTTCAAGACGAGGAATGCAAGCTTTGTGGCAATTGCAAAAGAAATCATATCCTTTTATATAGTTCAGACGACGATTTTACTGTCTATATAGGAGACGGCAATTCCGACAAATGTCCGTCTCAATATTGCGATTATATTTTTGCAAAAAGTTCTTTGTTGAAGTTTTGCGAAATAAACAGAATATCTTATTTCCCTTTCGAAAATTTTAATGATATAATTGAAAAATTGGAAAGTTTGCGTTATAGAAAAAATTTAAAAAAACGTTATCAAGCATTGTTAAAAAGAAAAGAAGTTTATGAATTAGGTTAAATTTATGTCAAATTCATTGCTAAAAAATTAGAGAAAGATTATAAATTAGGAAAATTTGCGAAAGTATGTGTAAAAATAAAAAAATATTGATAGTATGCGGCGAGGCTTCTGGCGATATGCATGCGGCAAATCTAATTAAGGAAATGAAAAATATTGACTCAAGTTTAGAATTTTATGGAATTGGCGGAGAAAAAAGCAAAGCTGCTGGAATGAATTTGCTCTATGATATAAATAAGTTGTCTTTTGTTGGCTTAATAGAAGTTATTAGAAATTTGCATTTTATCGCAAAAGTTAAAAGAAATTTAGTAAAATATGTCAAAGAACATTATATACGCGATGTGATTTTAATAGATTATCCTGGGTTTAATTTAAGGCTAGCAAAAGAATTAAAAAAATTAGGAGTAAAAATATTTTATTATATTTCTCCGCAGTTATGGGCATGGGGAGAAAGAAGAGTTGAAATAATAAAAAGAAATGTGGATCTGATGTTATGCATTCTTCCTTTTGAAAAGGAATTTTACAAAAAACATGGCGTTAAAATCTATTATGTTGGGCATCCATTATTGGATAATATTAAACAATACTCATTTTCCGATAAAGAGAAGTTTTATAACGAGCATAATTTAGATCCTAATAAAGACATTCTTCTAATATTGCCTGGCAGCAGGTCTCATGAGATAAATTTTTTATTTAAAGAAACTTTAAAAGCGGCAGAAAAGATTAAAGCGAAAAAAAATATACAAATAATTGTTTCTTTGTCTAATGCAATAGAAAAAGGCGAGTTGAAAAAATATTTAACTTCAGATTCTGTAAAAATAATAAAAGATAAAACTTACGATCTGATGAAGTTTGCAAAAGTTGGAATAATAAAATCTGGCACATCGACTCTTGAAGCCGTTTTATTAGGATTGCCTTTTATAGTTGTATATAAAACGAATCCTATTACTTATTTTATAGGCAAGAAATTAGTTAAAGTTAAATATCTTTCCTTAGCGAATCTTTTAGCGGGAGAAAAAATAGTCGAGGAATTTTTGCAGAACGATTGTGTCGCAAATAAGATAGCCGAAGGTTGTGAAAAGCTTTTTGAAGAACAATATAGAGTGGTATTAATAAATAAATTTGAACAAATTAGAAAATTGCTTGGCGAAGCTGGAGCGAGCAAGAAAGCCGCGGAAAAAATTTACGAGTCCCTAAACTAATATTATACTTATGATGAAGAAGCAGTGGAAAAACATGCTGAGATTTTTAGGAAAAAACTTTTCGAAATATCCAGTCTCTCTTATAATGAAAACTATTAGAATTAGAAAGATAAATTTCGAAGAAATTGAACAATTAGACTCGGAGGGGAAAAATTATGTTATAGCTTTTTGGCATGGATGGATGGCTTTGCCTTGGTATGTTTTCAGAAATAAAAAAATAACAGCCGTTGTTAGTCAAAGCAAGGATGGGGAAGTGTTAACTGAAATATTAAAATATTGGAATTATGACATTCTTAGAGGTTCAAGCGCTAAAGGGGGAAAAGAAGTTTTTTATCAATCCTTGGATAAAGTAAAAAGCGGTTTTATCTTAGCTCTTACCCCAGACGGACCAAAAGGACCCGCGCGCGTAGCAAAGTCTGGATTCGTAGTAATTTCACAAAGAACCGAGGTCCCATTGTTTTTAATTATTGTAAGATATTATAAATATATAGAATTTAAAAGCTGGGATAAATTTAAATTTCCGTATCCATTTTCAAAAGCCGTTATTAAAGCTGTCGGACCTTTTAATTTTTCAAGAGAAGCTTCGAGAGAGCAAATCGAAGATGAGATAAAAAAAATTGAGAATATATTAAATTTAGAAACAGACAAATTGTAGTCGTCGATCATATGAGTTTTTTATCTATTTATTTTGAATTAACGATTAGGTTTTTGCTTTATCCTTTAACGCCTATTTATAAATTGGCTGTAATGGCAAGAAATATTTTGTTTGCTAAAGGCATTTTAAAAATTGAAAAAGTTAATTCTAAAGTTGTATCTATAGGAAACTTGACTATAGGCGGCAGCGGAAAAACGCCTTTGTCGATATATGTCGCAAAATTATTTAAAGAAAAAGGTTTAAACGTAGCAATATTAAGCAGAGGTTATGGCAGAAAAACAAAAGGGTTTCATTTGGTTTCCGATGGCAATAAAATATATGGCTCCGTGAATGAAACGGGAGATGAAATTTATATGACGGCTATTGAATGCAAGGTCCCTTGCGCGGTAAGCGAAAGCCGTATTGAAGGAGCAAAAAAATTATTAAGCAAATTTAAATTGGATTTAATTCTTCTCGACGATGGATTTCAACATAGGTATATTTATAGAGACGTAGATATCGTAATATTTGATCAAAATTTTTTAATCAAAAGCGGATCTATCAGGCAGCAACTTTTGCCAACTGGAGATATGCGAGAATCATTTAAGGCTCTAAAAAGAGCCGACGCCATAATAATAAATCGAAAATTTTCAAACAAAATGTCCTTGCCAATAGACTTAATTCCATATTTCGAAAATAAAAAAATATTTGACGCGCATTACGAAGCAATTGGAATTGTTGACATCAAAAAGCAAGTATGCTACGATTTGCAAGATTTTCATATGCAAAACAGTCTTGCCGTTTCTGGAATTGCAAATCCAGAATCTTTTTTTGAAATACTTGAAAATAATAATATAACTTGCTCGAATAAATTGATATTTAGAGATCATAAAAGTTATAATATAAAAGAGATACAAAAAATTAGAAAAAAGTTTTACGATACCAATAGTATGTGCGTTTTGACAACTGAGAAAGACGCCGTAAAATTAAAAGACTTCAATAAAGAATTGGACGATATCCCAATTTATTATCTTAAAATTGAAATAAAATTGGACGAAAAAGAAAATTTCGAAAAATTTTTGTTCGATAAATTAAAATTAAATAACCTTAATTAACTAAAAATAGGAGGAATCAAATGGCTGCTAAAATTCCAAAATATGTTTATTTTTTTGGCGGCAAAAAAGCTGAAGGCAATGCCGATATGAAGGAATTGCTTGGAGGCAAAGGAGCCAACTTAGCCGAGATGGTAAATATCGGCTTGCCAGTGCCAGCTGGATTTACAATTACTACTGAAGTTTGCAAGTATTATTATGACAAAAACAAAACATATCCAAAAGAATTAAAAAAACAAGTAATGGAAGCTCTTGCAAAAGTTGAAAAAGAAATGGGAGCAAAATTTGGCGATCCTAAAAATCCATTGCTTGTTTCTGTTAGAAGCGGAGCGAGAGCTTCGATGCCTGGAATGATGGATACAATTTTGAACTTAGGATTAAACGATATTACAGTTCAAGGTTTGATTGAAAAGACACAAAATCCTCGTTTTGCTTACGATTCTTACAGAAGATTTGTTCAAATGTATGGGGACGTAGTATTAGGATTGAAACCTAAAGATAAAAAAGATATAGATCCGTTTGAAGCGATTATTGAAAATAAAAAGAAAATGCATAATATAGAACATGATACTGAATTGACTGCCGAACATTTAAAAGAATTAGTCGTAGAGTTCAAAGCAGCTATAAAAGAAAAAACTGGAAAAGATTTTCCAGAAGATCCGATGGAACAATTATGGGGAGCGATTGGAGCTGTCTTTGAATCCTGGAACAATGAAAGAGCGATAGTTTATCGAAAATTAAATAATATTCCTCACGATTGGGGAACGGCTGTCAATGTTCAATCGATGGTATTTGGCAATATGGGCAACGATTCCGGAACGGGCGTTGCGTTTACAAGAGACGCAGCTACAGGAGATAATGAATTCTATGGCGAGTTTTTAATGAACGCTCAAGGCGAAGATGTTGTCGCTGGAATAAGAACGCCGCTTCCAATAGCAAAATTGAAAGAAGAAAATCCAAATGTTTATAAACAATTGCTCGATATTCGAAAAAAATTAGAAAAACATTACAAAGATATGATGGATATCGAGTTTACAATACAACAGGGCAAGTTGTGGATGTTGCAATGCAGAGTAGGGAAAAGAACTGGTTTTGCAGCCGTAAAAATAGCTTACGATATGGTAAAAGAAAAACTAATTACCAAAGAAGAAGCTCTTTTAAGAATAGAGCCAATACAATTAAATCAATTATTGAGACCTGTTTTTGATATGAAACAGAAGAAGGCGGCTATTGAAGAAGGAAAATTGCTTGCTAAAGGACTGAACGCTGGTCCAGGAGCCGCTTCGGGGAAAGTCGCTTTTAATGCTATGGACGCTGAAGAAATGGCGAAAAGAGGAGAAAAAGTTATACTTGTTAGAATTGAAACTTCGCCAGAAGATATAAAGGGTATGAATGCTTCTCAAGGTATTTTGACTGCTCGGGGAGGAATGACTTCTCATGCAGCTTTGGTTGCTCGTCAGATGGGAAAAGTATGCGTAGCTGGTTGCGGAGCCTTAAATATTAACTATGCCGAAGGATTTATGACTATTACAGGCAGCCCTCATGTTGTTAGAGCGGGAGATTATATATCAATCGACGGTTCTACAGGCGAAGTTATTCTTGGACAATTAGAAACCAAACCTTCTGAAATTATTCAAGTTCTTATAGATAAAACTTTGCCAGAAAGCGAATCCGAAACATATAAAATGTATAAAGAAATAATGAGCTGGGCTGATAAATATAGAAAATTGAAAATTAGAACTAACGCTGATCAGCCAGACCAAGCTTGGAATGCCATTCAATTTGGCGCCGAAGGAATTGGTCTTTGCAGAACAGAACATATGTTCTTTGGAGAAAATAGAATTTTAGCAGTTAGAGAAATGATCCTCGCCGATACTATGGAGCAAAGAAAGAACGCTCTTGCTAAATTGTTGCCGTTGCAGAGAGAAGATTTTAAAGGCATATTCAAAGTGATGGAAGGAAGACCTGTAACAATTAGAACTTTAGATCCTCCATTGCATGAATTCTTGCCTCACCAAGATCATGAGATAGATGAATTAGCTAACGCTTTGGGCTTGTCTTATGAGAAAGTTAAAGAAAAAATTGAATCAATGAAAGAATTCAATCCAATGCTTGGATTTAGAGGTTGTAGATTAGGCATTTCTTATCCTGAAATTACTGAAATGCAAGCGAGAGCGATTTTTGAAGCCGCATGCGAGATTTTGAGCGAAGGCATTAAAGTTAATCCAGAGATAATGATTCCGCTTGTAGGTCACGTAAACGAATTAAAGCTTCAAGAGAAAATCGTTCGCTCTGTAGCCGAAGATGTTATGAAAGAACGAGGAATGAAGATCAATTATTTGGTTGGTACGATGATAGAGTTGCCAAGAGCCGCAGTTACAGCTGATCAAATAGCCGCAGTAGCAGAGTTTTTCAGCTATGGAACAAACGATTTAACTCAAACTACTTTTGGATTATCAAGAGACGATTCTGGCAAATTCTTGCCGCTTTATGTTGAAAGAGAAATATTGCCAAACGATCCATTCGAAACAATAGATATCGAAGGAGTAGGTCAATTGATGAAAATGGGTATCGAAAAAGGAAGGACCGTAAGGCCAAAATTAAAAGTTGGAATTTGCGGAGAACACGGCGGCGAAACAGCTTCTGTGGAATTTTGCCATTCGTTAAATATGGATTATGTAAGCTGTTCTCCATTTAGAGTTCCGATTGCTAGATTAGCAGCAGCAAGGGCCGCATTAAAAGAAATGATGAAAGCAAAAAAAGAAGCGAGCGCAAAAAAAGCGGTGAAAAAATCGCAGCCAAAAGCCGCTTCAAAAAAACAAGCTTCAAAAGCAAAAGTATCTATTAAAAAATAAAATGAACAATTTGCCTGCAGGCTTTTATGCCTGCAGTTTTAAATAAAAAAAGGTGAGGAAAAATGAAACTTACCGATTTCAAATACAATTTGCCAAAAAATTTAATTGCAAAATTTCCTGTCGAGCCTCGCGATAGCGCAAGATTAATGGTGATAAATAGAGAAACTGGCGAAATTGAAAATCGAATTTTTTCTGAAGTTATCGAATTTATGAATAAAGGGGACGTTTTAGTTGTTAACGATACTAAAGTAATACAAGCAAGACTTATTGGGAAAAAAGAAAGAACATCAGCCAAAATAGAAGTATTTGTTTTAAGAGAACTTAATAAGTCTGAGAATATATGGGATGTATTAGTAGAGCCTGCTCGCAAGGTAAGAATTGGCAATAGAATTTATTTTAACGAAGAATTGTGGTGCGAGATAATAGACAATACTACATCGCGCGGCAGAACTGTTAGATTTAATAAGCCTAATATATTAAAAGAGATCGATAATATTGGATTAACTCCTTTGCCTCCATATATCAAAAGAGAACCTGTTCCAGAAGATAGAGAAAATTATCAAACAGTATATGCAAAAAAAGAAGGAGCCGTAGCAGCTCCTACAGCCGGCTTGCATTTTACAGAACAACTTCTTGCCGATATAAAAAAGAAGGGGATAAAAATTGTTTCAATTACTTTGCATATAGGTTTAGGAACTTTTAGACCCGTGGAAGTTGAAGATTTATCAAAACATAGAATGGATTCAGAATATTTTGAAATTTCTGAATCTACCGCTGAAACGATAAATAAAGCTTTAGCCGCAAAGAAAAATGTTTTTGTTGTAGGAACTAGTTGCGTTAGGGCGCTTGAAAGTTCCGTTACGGCTGAAGGATTTGTCAAACCTTATAAAGGTTGGACTGATAAATTTATTTATCCTCCCTACGACTTTAAAATTACCAAAAAACTAATAACAAATTTTCACGCTCCAGAATCTACATTATTAATGTTGGTTTCCGCTTTCGGAGGATATGATCTTATAATGAAAGCTTATAAAAAAGCCATTAAAGAAGGATATAGATTTCTAAGTTATGGAGATGCAATGCTAATTTTATAATCAAAGAAAGCGGCGGAAATATGAAATATATTGCCGTTATCCCTAGCGGCGGTAGAGGAATTCGTTTTGGCTCAAATGTCCCAAAGCAATATATTACTGTTAAAGATAAGGAAATTATAGCATATACTTTAGAAATATTTCAAAAAAATGATTTAATAAGCGATATTATTGTCGCTGCAGAAAAAAAATATTTTGAATTAATAGAAAAAATCAAAAAGAAGTATTCAATTTCAAAACTTACCGAAATTGTCGAAGGAGGAAATGAGAGACAAGACAGCGTTTATAATGCGTTAATAGCTTTAAATGCTCGAGAAGATGATTTTATTGTAGTTCACGATGCCGCTAGACCTTTGCTTAGGCAGGAAATCTTAAATAAAGCTTTAAATTTATCAAAAGATTACGATAATGTAGTCGTAGCTTTGAATTCAAGAGATACTGTATCTATAGGCGAAGATTTTGTAGCAGATTATATTGATAGAAAAAAAGCTTGGCTTATTCAAACTCCTCAAATCTCAAGGTATGGAGTTTTGCTTAGAGCAATGAAAAAAGCTTATGAAAATAATTATATCGCCACTGACGAATCATCGTTATTATTTAATATTGGAGAAAAAATTAAGTATTGCGATGGAGATGTTTTTAACTTGAAAATTACGAATGAAAGCGACTTATTGTTTTTTGAGATGTTAATTTCTGTTATTGAATAGATTAAATAATTTTATTATTTTAACATAAGTAGTTTTAATTAATTCTCAGGTTCTTTTTATGTTAATGTTATCAATAATATTGATAATTTCTTATTTATTAGGTTCTATTCCTACAAGCATAATTATTTGCAAAGCAGTTAAGGATATTGATCCGCGCAATTATGGAAGCGGTAATGCTGGAGGAACTAATGTCTCTCGTTTATTAGGTTGGAAGTATGGCCTATTAGTAATTGTTCTAGACGCTTTGAAAGGAGCAATTGCCGTAATATTTGTCGCTAGGCTATTTTATGGAGCATTTCCTTTTGAAAATAGAACTCCCTTTGACGATTTTACACTGGTTCAAATATTAGCTGGATTGGCTGCCGTTATAGGACACATTTGGACAATTTTTGCTGGGTTCAAAGGAGGAAAAGGAATAGCTACTTCTCTTGGAATCTTAATTTCAATTATTACAATAGATATGTTAATAGCTCTGGCAATTTTTATCTTAGTAGTAAGCTTAAGCAAATATATATCGCTTGGTTCAATTTTAGCTGGCTTATCCGTTCCGTTGATTATGATTATTAGAGAAAATGTTTTTCATGTTCAGATTAATGGATATGGCACTTTATTGCCTTTTTCAATTTTATTGTCCTTGTTAGTAATTTTCACACATCGTAAAAATATACAGCGGCTTTTAAGAGGGGACGAATCAAAAATTTCATTCGGAAAAAAATAATTTATGAAGATTTCCGTTATCGGAGCCGGCGGCTGGGGAACAGCCTTAGCTGTCTTGCTATTTAAAAACGGGCATGAAGTATCATTATGGGAATATGATCAAAATTATTGCGAAGAACTTATAAAGTTTAGAGAAAATAGAATATACCTTCCTTCGATAAATATACCCGATGAAATATTTATTACAAATAATTTAAATGAGGCAATTTTTGGAAAAAACATAATTGTTTTAGCCATTCCAGCTCAATATTTAAGAAGCGCGCTGTCAAAAATAAATTGTAGTGATGTTAGGAATTCTATTATTTTAAATGTAGCAAAGGGAATAGAAAAAAATTCATTGTTGACAATGTCTGGCGTCATAAAAGATGTTTTCCGGGATATTTCCGAGGATCAAATTGCAACATTATCAGGTCCAAGTCATGCTGAAGAAGTAGCGCGAAAAATTCCCACCGCAGTTGTTGTCGCTTCGAAAAGCATTAAAACTGCTACAGCAATACAATCTGTTTTTATTAATTCTTATTTTAGAGTTTATTCGTCAACTGATATTATCGGCGTAGAATTAGGCGGATCGATAAAAAATGTTATAGCTATTGGAGCAGGCATTATTGATGGAGCTAATTTTGGTGATAATACAAAAGCTGCAATATTAACGCGCGGAGTCGCTGAAATATCAAGATTAGGCATTAAATTGGGAGCAAAACCTGAAACTTTTGGAGGACTCTCTGGCATAGGGGATCTTATTGTAACTTGTATGAGCAAGCATAGTAGAAATAGATATGTTGGAGAGCAAATTGGCAAGGGTAAAAAATTAAAAGAGATATTGTCAAGTATGAAAATGGTAGCCGAAGGAGTAGATACGGCAGTATCAGTGAATAATCTTGCAAAAAAATATGATGCTGAAATGCCAATTTGTTCAGAAGTTTATAAAGTATTGTTTGAAGATAAAGATCCTATAAAAGCTACGTTTGATTTAATGACAAGAGATATGAAACCAGAGATCTATTGGTAATATTTAATAAATGTCATTAAAGATAAGACAAATTTCAATTTCTAATCTTAAAAACGTAGGAAAGCAAAGAGCGTCGATTTTAATTGATAATGGCTTTTCTTCAATTTACGATTTGCTTTACTTTTTGCCATATAAGCATATAGATAGATCTACAAATTTATCTATTGAAGCAATTAAACAATATCTTCGTCGAGGTTATGAAGGGGAATTAACAATAGTTGCCAAAGCGGAAAAAAAAGAAATTTTAAGAGTATATGGCGGAAAGTCATATCTAAAAGTTTTCTTTTCAGATTCCACTGGAGCAATTGAATGCATATGGTTTAATTCGGTTAAAATATTTGATAAAATTTTTATAGAAGGAAAATATTATGCTTTATCTGGAAGACCTGTGATTACTAAATATGGCAATTTGCAAATGGCTCACCCTGATTTCGATAAAATTGAAGATAACGATAACGAAGCTTTTTTAAATACGGGAAAGATTATTCCTTTTTATTCTTTGCCAAATGAAATGAGAAAGAATAAATTAGGCGATTTTAGTTTTAGAGCATTAATTAAAGAAGCGATCGATAAATATTTAGAATATATAGAAGATCCATTTGACGAAAATTTTTTGCATAAAAATAATTTGATCTCCTTAAAAGATGCGATTAAAAATATTCATTTTCCTGAAAATTATGATTGTCTTAAAAAATCAAAATTTCGATTGAAATTTGACGAGATTTTTTTTTATCATCTTGCGATAAATTTCAGGAAATCGCATTTTAGAGAAAAAAATAAAGCTCCAATATTAACCGTCAAAACTTCTTTAATAAAGAATTTTGTAAATTCTTTGCCGTTTAAGCTGACAGCTGATCAATTGAAAACTTTAAACGAAATAAAAGAAGATCTCGCTTCGTCGAAGCCAATGAATAGATTATTGCAAGGAGACGTTGGTTCCGGCAAAACTATAGTAGCTTTAATAGCTAGTTTGTTTGCTGTCGACAATGGTTATCAAGCCGCTGTTTTGGCGCCGACTGAAATATTAGCGATGCAACATTATAAAAATTTTGAAAAATATTTAAGTAATTTTAATGTTGAAGTAATTTTAGCTATAGGCGGTTCTAAAACAAAAAATAAAATTAATATAATAGAAAGTATCCGTTCGAAAAGTCCTTTAATTGTGGTTGGGACGCACGCGCTTTTAGAAGAATTTATCGAATTCAAAAATTTGGGATTGGCTATTATAGACGAACAGCATAGATTTGGCGTTGAACAAAGAGCAAAATTAGCTAAGAAGGGATTATCGCCGCATACTCTTTTAATGACAGCAACTCCAATTCCGCGAACTTTAACAATGACTCTCTACGGCGATGTTGATGTTTCAAAAATATCTCAAATGCCAGCTGGAAGAAAGGGAGTTAAAACAGTTTTGCGAGGAGAAAGAAGTTTGCCTAAAATTTATAAATATATTGACGAAAAAGCAAAAGAAGGAATTCAATCTTATGTTGTTTATCCATTGGTCGAAGAATCGGATAAATTAGAGCTAAAAGCGGCTGTTTCATATTATGAAAACTTAAAAGAAAATGATCTCAGTCAAGTTAAAGTTGGGTTATTGCATGGAAAAATGAAATGGAATGAAAAGGAAGATATAATGAAAAAATTTGCCGCAAAAGAATTTGACGTTTTAATAGCGACTACTGTTATTGAAGTCGGAATAGATATCCCTGATGCAAATATTATGCTGATTAACGACGCTCATAGATTTGGCTTATCTCAATTGCATCAGTTAAGAGGAAGAGTAGGAAGGGGAGATAAACAAGGCTTATGTATTTTAGTTTCAAAAGACGAATATATAACGGCAAACGATAATAATTTGTTCGAGCTCGACGACGAATATTTGCTGAGAATTGAAAAAAGAAAAAATATAATTCGATTGAAAGCGATGTTGAAGTATAACGACGGATTTAAATTATCTGAAATTGATATGCGACTAAGAGGCCCCGGAAATATTTTAGGGATCGAACAAAGCGGTTTGCCCAAGTTTAAGCTTGTTGATTTAACTATTGACGAAGATGTAATATCTCTATCAAAGAAAATAGTAGAAGAGATAATCGCGGAAGATCCTTTGTTAACTAAAGAACGTTATTATCCTTTGAAGAGCATTTTAATTGAATTGTATAAAGATAAAATCGAATTGTCAAGCGTCGCATAAAAAATTAAATTAAATTAAATTAAATCTTTGTCGAATATTATTAAAAAAATTTTTTTTTTAATTGTGTTGTTGCATATATTGAGAATTAACAAAATTAAATTTTATGTCAACAATAAAAGTGGCGTTGACTTATAACTTAAAACCAAAAAGCTTTGAAGAATTCTTTCAAAAGTATAACAGTTCAATAAGCGAAGAAGATTTCAAATCTGAAGATCAATTTGCCGAGTGGGACAACATAGAAGTTATAGAAGCAGTAAAAGAAGCAATAACAAAAAAATATAACTGCGTATTAATCGAAGCTGATATAAACTTTATTGAAAGTATAAAATTGGAAAAACCAAATATTGTTTTTAATATTTCCGAAGGATTAAATCAAACAAGCAGAGAAGCTCAAGTCCCCGCAATATTAGATATGCTTAATATTCCTTACACTGGAAGCGGAGTATGGACGCTTGCGACTTGTTTAGATAAATTTAGAACAAAGCAAATATTAGAATGGAACAATATAAAAACGCCAAAAGCAGAATTGATTCATTCTTTAGAAGACGTAAATAAAGTAAAAAATAATTTACAATTTCCAATAATATTGAAACCAATTAGCGAAGGTTCAAGCAAGGGCATATTTAACGATTCCTTGATAAATAGTTTTGAAGAAGGAAGAAATGTTATTATCGAAAGATTAAATAAATATAAACAACCCTTTTTAGCCGAAGAATTTTTATCTGGACGCGAATTTACAGTTGGCATTCTTGGAAATTATCCTAACGAGGAGGTTTTGCCTATTGTGGAAATAAAATATGATATAATGCCCGCAGATATAAATAAAATTTATTCGTATGAGGCTAAATGGATAATCGACAGACCAGAAAATCCGCTTGATATTTTTGAATGCCCCGCCAAGATAAATCAAAAATTAAAAAGTAAAATCATCGAATGTTCGTTAAGAGCGTATCGTTCTCTTGATTGTAAAGATTGGGCGAGAATAGATATAAGACTTGATAATAATGACGAGCCGAATATTTTAGAAATTAATCCATTGCCGGGTATTTTGCCTAAACCAGAAGATAATTCCTGTTTGCCAAAAGCCGCTCGCGCTGCTGGTTATTCTTATGAAGATCTTATATTGAAAATTTTAGAAAATGGAATGATGAGATATAATTTATTATGAAATTGCCGTATAGGGTTTTATTAGTTTATAACGAACCTGAAGCTATTTATGAAAATTATTCGGGGAAAACAAATTTCCAAGACAATAATTTTAATTCTGAAGACGAGCATACTCATTTTATAGATTTAATAGTAGATATACTAAAAGAAAAATATCTTTATGCCGACAAATTACCAATAGGAAAAAATCTATCTGATGAAATAATACAAATAAAAAAAATTAATCCGAACTTAATTTTTAATTTAGTCGAATCGATAAAAGGGAAAGCGTATTTAGAAGGGGCTATGGCTGGTTTATACGAAGTGTTAAATATAAATTATACCGGCAATAAGCCTGATACGCTTTATAACTGTCTTAATAAAAAGATTGCAAAAGACATTTTAATTTCACATGGAATTGAAACGCCAAAATCAATATTGATTGACAAAAATGATAAAATTATTAAAAAGAATTTTGATAATTTATATTATCCCGTCATTGCTAAGCTTAACGAAGAGGACGCTAGCATCGGGTTATCCGAACACTCTATTTGTTACGATTCTATACAATTATTTGATCGAATAACCTTTTTGTTGGATAATTATAAACAAAATATTATTGTCGAAGAATATATAGATGGAAGAGAATTAAACGTCGCTATTTTAGGAGAAGAATCGTTGCCAATTTCTGAAATAGATTTTTCAACATTAGACGATAAGTATCCAAAAATTGTCACATATGAAGCCAAATGGGTTGTTGAAACAGATTATTATAAAAACACAATTCCTATGTGTCCCGCAAAGTTATCTCCAGAAGTTGAAAAAAAAACAAAAGAGATTGCGTTAAAATCTTTTAAAGCTTTAAATTGTAGAGATTATGCTCGAGTTGATATAAGATTAACCAAAGATAATATACCTTTAGTTATAGAAGTTAACCCAAATCCTGACATTTCTCCTACGGCGGGTTTTGCTAGAGCCGCTTCTGCCGCAGGGCTAAGTTATTCAGACATGATATTTAAAATATCTCAATTGGCATTAAATAGAGGAAATATATGATTAGAAAATTTAATAATGAAGATAAAAATTTTATTAAATCTTTTTTGCAAAAAATATCAATATTTAAACCTAAAGAAATTGAAGTCGCTACTGAATTAATTGACGACGTCTCATTAAATGGCGAAAAATCTCATTATAAAATATTCGTATACGAAATCGATAAAAATCCCGTCGGTTTTTATTGTATTGGACAAAGACCCCTTACAGATGGAGTCTTTGATTTATACTGGATTGCAGTAGATCCCGACTATCAAAGCAGGGGAATTGGAAAAGAACTAATCGAAAGCGCTGAGAATTTCATTAAAGAACAAAAAGGAAGATGGCTTCTTGCGGAAACATCGTCTAAGAAAGAGTATGAAAACGCAAGAAAATTTTATATGAGAAATAAATTTTCAATAATCGCTTCAATTAGCGATTTTTATGCTATTGGAGACGATTTAATAATTTTCGGAAAATATTTTAAACATTAAAAAGGATTTCCATTATGGAAACTTGGCAACAAATGTTGCGAGAAAGCATCCATTCTGTTGAAGAATTGGTAAAAAAATTTAATCTTGACAAAGAAGATGCAAAACGTTTAGCCGAATTCTTTCAGGCTAGAATAAATCCATATTATTTAAGTTTAATTAGATATCCGGGCGATCCTATATGGCTGCAATGCGTTCCCGATAAAAAAGAATTGTTGGATTATGACGCCATCGACGATCCTTTAAGCGAAGATCAAATGAGTCCCGTGCCAAATATTGTTCATCGTTATCCAGATAGAGTTTTATTTTTAGTTTCAAGCCAATGCGGAATGTATTGCCGATTTTGTACTCGAAAAAGGAAGGTTGGAAATTCTGAAAAAATATCATTAAAGAATCTTGAGTCAGCATTTAAATATATCGAAGAAAATACGCAAATACGCGATGTAATTTTATCTGGAGGCGATCCATTGATGCTAACCGACGTTATGATTGATAAAATATTAAAAAGATTAAGAGCTATGGCGCACGTTGAAATAATTCGCATTGGAACAAAAATGCCCTGCGTTTTGCCTCAAAGAATAACAAAAAGATTATGCGATATTCTAAAAAAATATCATCCTATATATGTAAACGTTCATTTTAATCATCCATGGGAAATTACGCCTGAAAGTTCTAAAGCTTGCGAAATGTTGGCAGACGCAGGATGCCCTTTGGGAAATCAGACGGTTTTAATGAATGGAGTTAACGACGAACCAGACGTTTTGAAAGAATTATTTTTAAAACTTTTAAAAATCAGAGTTAAACCATATTATCTTTATATGGCTGACGAGACAAAAGGAGCTAATCATTTTCGAACATCTGTCCAAACTGGGCTGGAGATAATAAAAAAATTGCGCGGTTATATTTCTGGTCTTGCAATACCTCATTTTGTAATCGACGCTCCAGGCGGCGGCGGCAAAGTTCCATTATTGCCCGAATATGTTTTAAAAATCGATGAAAACAAGGTTATAATGAGAAATTATAAAGATGAAATTTATGTTTATAAAAATGTTATTGATAAAAATAGTCTTTCAGAAAATTATACGATTGAAAAGCTTAATTTTGAAACGTTAGAAAAGATTAAAATTTATGAAAAAGATTTAAATAAAGTTGCAATTGAATAAAAAAATCCGCTTGCTAGCGGCTTTGCTCTTAATGTTCAAATTCCATCGTTTTAACTTGCAGTCCTTCGATAGATTTAAGTTCATTTTCTAACGATGCGATTCTTTCCTTTGTCCCAATTAATTCTAATATAATTAGCCCATTTTCAGCGGAGTCTTCTCCGTTTGTATGATGCAGACCTAATCTTGTTTTAATATTGTCTCCATATTTTGTAAAAATATTCTGGACTTCATTTGCTTTTTTTACTCGATTAGTTATGTGAACGCCTAAAATAACATGGTTGTTCATAAAACATTTCTCCTTTTTTTTTAATATATAAAATTTAAAGGATTTTGCCAAATTTATTTATTGTTAAACTTTAAGGACAAATATAAAAAATCAATAATTAAAATATATAATATTTCATTTATTTTTCAATGAAAAGTATTTTTAGTTTGCATCAAAAAAAATTTGAATTAAAAACTTTTCTGCAAAATAAGAATATATTTAAAAGAATTCTTTTTTGCCAATTTCCGATTCAACATTATCTTATTTTTATTCTATAAATTTCTTGCGCAAGATTTCTTTCAATCTTTATTGTCAATCTGCTGTTATTATATTTATCTTACTTAAGGCTCCCATGGCTATCTTGTACAGCTTTTTTTTTTTTACGAAATCTATGTTTTGTAACTCAACCTCTTTATTGCTCTTTTGTAACTTTGCTTCAACTCTATCCCTTTTGTCTATGTTCCTGAAATACATTTCTTGTTTTGTGCTAGTTTTCGTTTCTTACAAAAATCATTTAATGTCGCCTAAATTTTATTTCTTAGAAAATTTATCTATTCTAACAAAGTAATATTTTTATAAAAAGGTTTTTCATTAAGTATTAATCTATAAATAATTTAAAATAAAAAAAGGGCAAGAAAATATAATATTACAACGCTATGAAAATTTGTATATTATAATTTTAAATATAAAAAAATTATGAAAGATATTTATATTCATATAGAAATTAACAAATGCGATTTATGCGGCTGTTGCGTTGGCGTATGTCCTCATGACGCGCTTGAAATGACTGAAACAAATTTAATATTAATTGAAGAAGCCTGCACAAATTGTTCTAAATGTGTATGGTCCTGTCCTGTAGAAGCTATTGAATTTGACAAAACAAAAGCTATTAAAAATAATGAAAAAATTTGAAATCGAATACGACGTTATTGTTGTTGGCGGCGGACCTGCTGGATGCGTCGCTGCTCGTTTTGCGGCAGAAGGAGGAGCTAAAACTCTGCTGCTTGAAAAAGACAAAGAGATTGGAATTCCAGTTCGTTGCGGAGAAGCAATAAGCAAAGAAGGCGTGGAAGAATTTATAGTACCAAATTTAAAATGGATTAGGGCAAAAATAAATAAATTTATTTTTACTTCGCCAGATTCTACAACCGTCGAGATGCCTTTGTCTGAAGAGGCTGGATATGTATTAGATAGAAAAATATTTGATAACGAACTCGCTCGTTTAGCATCGGAAGCTGGAGCCGATGTAATTACAAAATCTTATGTCGATGAATTAATATTAGAAGATGGAATTGTAAAAGGAGTTGGGATAAGGTATTTAGGTTCAAAGTATTATGTTAAGTCAAAAATTGTAATTGCCGCCGATGGAGTGGAATCAAGAGCGGGCAGATGGGCTGGACTTGAAACAGCTTGCGATTTTAGAGATATGGAATCTTGCGTTCAAGTTGTCGCAACGAATGTAAATATTGATCAGAATGCTTTGTATTTTTATTTAGGTGAAAAAACAGCTCCGACAGGGTACCTATGGATTTTTCCAAAAGGAGATAATACGGCTAATATTGGATTGGGCATTGGCGGAAAAGAGAATAAAAAAAAATCCGCTAAAAGATATCTTGACGAGTTTTTGCAAAAAAATTTTCCAAACGCATCAATCTTGAATTTTACTGTAGGCGGAGTCCCTTGTTGTCCAACGCTAAAAAAAATTGTCGCTCCTGGAATAATATTGGTAGGCGACGCCGCTCGTCAAGTTAATCCTTTATCTGGCGGTGGAATAGCAAGCGGTATGATCGGAGGCAAGTTAGCGGGAATAACTTCCGCTAAATCGATTAAAAAAAACGATTTAAACATCATATACGAATACGAAAAATTGTGGCGGGCGAGGTTGGGAAATAGACACGAGATATTTAATCGGTTAAAAGAAGGAATATATAATTTTACAGACGATCATTTTAATTCTATCGCGAGAGATTTTTTAAATATCAAATATGAAGAGCGAAATTTATATAAACTATTTATGATAGCTTTGAAAAATAAGCCAACCTTATTTGTCGATATTGCAAAGGCGTTTTTAAGAATATGAAAAAAATTATCGTCAATCTAATAACGAATAATATAGTTTTTATAAAAGATCATTGGTTTAATGGAGCGTCTAAGCCGCTTAAATCATTGGATTCGGAAAAAAGAAAGAAATGGATTGAGAATACAATTAATGCAATTATAGAACTAATTAAAGAAGGAAATTATTCTATATTAGATAATTATTTAATTGACACATATAAACTTTTTTCAGATGCGAAAATTAATTTGCTTGAAGCAAGTTCGGCTTTTAGATATGGAAGAACCGCGATTATTTTAGCTTCGGATAAAAATAAAGATTTGAGCGTTGATCCTATCGAAATTGTCGAATATATTGAAGAAATTTTTGATCAAATATTTGCTCGATATTCTATGTTGAGACAGGACGCAGAAATGAAAGAGTTACAAAGCGATAGAGATAGATTAGCTCTTAAGCTAGAGATATCGCAACAACATTTGAATAATATTTTAATATCATCGGATTTTGCTATTCTTATAGTGGATAAAAATGAAAAAATAATTGGCTGGAATAAAGGCGCTGAAAAGCTTTTCGGATATACCGAAGAAGAAGCAATAGGAAAAAGTTCGTCTCTTCTTATGCCTAAAGAAGAAAAGTATGAAAAAGAATTAGAAGAAATAAAATTGGCGATGCTTAAAGACGGTTATATAAAAATTGAGGAAAGCGAAAGGGTTGGAAAGAATGGAAAAAGAATTCCTGTCGAAGTGACAGTAATGAAATTGCCGGCTCAAGGAAATAGTTACGTCGGAAGAACTATAATCATAAAGGACGCATCAGAATTAAAAAAAATGCAAAAGCAAATAAGTCAATCTGAAAAATTAGCTGTGATTGGCCAACTTGCCGCTGGAGTGGCTCATGAAATTGGAAATCCTTTGACTTCAATATCGGCTATTGTTCAACTTTTGCAAAGAAAAACAGAAGATCCTTTTTTCGTAGAAAAGTTAGGAAATATAAAAGCGAATATTGATCGCATATCAAAAATAGTAAGAGAGTTAGTCGATTTTTCAAGACCGCCAACGAACGAAGAATATGATATCGACGTTGCAGATGTGATAAAAACGGCAATAGGCATCGTAAAGTATGACAAAAGAGTAAAAAAAGTTGAATTTGAAGTAGATATAGCTGATAACATGCCGGTGATATTTATTTCGCCTGATCAATTGTTGCAAGCGCTTGTCAATATTTTAATAAACGCGCTTGACGCCATTGATGGCGCGGGAAAAATCAGCGTCAAAGCATGGGAGGAATTTGATAAAGTTTACATTTCCATTCAAGACAACGGTTGCGGCATACAACCTGAAAATTTGGAAAAAATATTCGATCCTTTTTTTACTACAAAAGAGGTAGGAAAAGGAACTGGATTGGGTTTGTCTGTAACTTATGGCATAATAAAAAAATATAAAGGCGAAATTAAAGTCCATAGCGAAGTTGGAGTTGGTTCTAATTTTACGATTATACTTCCGGTAAATTATAAAAAGTCTCGGAGCTCAATATGAGACATTCTATTTTAATTGTCGACGACGAATCGAATATACGAGAAACGCTGAAATTATTTTTAAAAGACGAAGGATATAATGCCGAAGAAGCAAGCGACGGCGAAGAAGCTTTAAGTTTGCTTAATCAAAAAGACTATGATATTGTAATTACCGATTTAAATATGCCTAAAATTGATGGAATAGAATTAATAAAAAAGGGATCGTCAATATCGCCAGATACATTTTTTGTAGTAATGACTGCTTACGCTTCAGTTAAAACGGCAATCGAAGCTCTAAGACTTGGGGCATATGATTATTTGTTGAAGCCGATAGAATTTGAGGATCTTTTGATTAGGATTAAAAGATTATTAAAATATAAATCGCTTGCCGCAGAGCAGAAATATATAAGAAGAAATTTGCAAGAGATTTATAGTTTGCATAATATTATTGGCAAAAGCGAAGCGATGAAAAAAGTTTTTGAAATAATTGAGAGAGTTTCTCAAACTAATTCCAATGTTTTAATAATAGGCAAAAGCGGAACAGGTAAAGAATTAGTCGCTAAAGCGATTCATTATAACGGTCCAAGAAAGGATAAAATCTTTTTGCCAGTTAATTGCGGAGCAATTTCAGAAACATTGATTGAAAGCGAATTATTTGGGCATAAAAAAGGGTCCTTTACTGGAGCTACTGAAGATAAACCCGGCTTGTTCAAAGTTGCCGATGGGGGCACTCTTTTTCTTGACGAGATTGGCGATTTGCCGTTAAATATGCAGGTTAAGTTATTGCGAGCTCTTGAAGATAAGCAATTTATTCCCGTAGGAGGGACAAAGCCAGTATCTAGCGATGCGAGAATTATCGCGGCTACAAATCAAAATTTATACGAAAAAGTTAAAGAAAAAGCATTTAGAGAAGATTTATATTATAGATTAAGCGTCGTTGAAATTAAATTGCCTTCGCTTGATGAAAGAAGAGAAGATATTCCTTTGCTGGTCGAATATTTTATTAATAAATATAATTACGAAATAGGAAGAAAAATTATCGGGATTGAAAACGACGCTTTAAGAGCTTTAATGAATTATGAATTTAGAGGTGGCGTAAGAGAGCTGGAAAATATAATTGAGAGAGCTATTATTTTTTGCAAAGGTAACAAAATTACTTTAGAAGATCTCGGCGAAAGAATTAGATCGTATAAAAATTCCCAAGAATATCCAGAGTCGTTAAAAGAAGCGACGAGTATGTTTGAAAAAGAGCACATCTTAAAAATATTACGAAAATATAACTATGATAAAGAAGAAGCCGCTAAAGCTTTGAATATTGGTTTATCGTCGCTTTATAGAAAAATGGAAGAGTTGGATATTCCAACTAAGTTTAATAAATAAAGTATAGTGAATAAATTTTAAAAAACAAAAGGTTTTATTTTTGTTTTAATTTTTTTATATTGTGTAAAAAATTATAATCTAAAAACCTTAACAATTCCAAAAAAAATTTATGATTAAAGAAATTGAGTTAATAAAACAATTAGCGCAAAATAATTTATATTCGGAGAAGTGGGATAAAATTAGAGCGTCCTTTTTGGAGCTGGAGAATAAAAACGAAAAATTCTTTGAAATTCTCAGAAAAGACAAAGAAGCAATTATCTTGTACGCTCGTTCTTGCAAAGAAAAAGGGGACATTCTTCATGGCGTTGATTTTTTAATAAATAAAATAAAAATTCAGGATTTAAAAGAAATTGAAATTGATGTTGAGCTTGCAAAAACTATCGCATATTTGTTGAGAGATTATTATAAATTAAAAACTAATCCTTCAAGAAGCGAAGAAAACGATAATTCTGACGAAGAGCCTAATTTATCGAATAAAAACGAAGACAAGAATTCTCTATATTTTGTCGACAAAAACATTCTTAACGTTTTTGCTTTTAAGATAGCAAAGATATTAGAACCTTATAAAGAAAGCGATAAAAAACTTTATTACAGTTTTATATTTAAAATGCTGAAATACGAATCAAAAACTGGAGAGCCAAATTGGAAATTTATCGAAGAAGTAATTAATGAAATGGATCCATATGAAATAGACGAGGAACCGCATAAATTATATATACAATTGTCAAATGGTCAAAAAAAAATGATTGAAAGCGCCTCTGATCTTGAGAATTATTATTCGATTAAGTCAAAAGCATTGATGGGACAAGAAAAATACGACGAAGCTTTGTATACATGTTTAGAAGCTTTTTCGCGAATAAAAACTTTTCATCTCTATAACGACGTCTGGCTTAAAAGAAAAATAACTTCTATTTACATTAAAAAAAACGAATATGAAAAAGCTTATAAATTATTTTCAGAAATATTTTCGAAAAGGAAAGATTGGTTTTTAATCAAAGATTTGGGAGATATGTATTTTCAAAAAAAAGAATATGACCAAGCGATGTATTATTACATTTGCGCCGCTCTCGCAAAAGGCAATATTTTGAATAAAATTCAGCTTTATCATAAATTAGGAGAAACTCTCGAAATCTTAGGTTTCGAAGGAGAAGATCATTTTCAGCTTGCTTATAAAATTAGAAAAAAAATGGATTGGGAACCCGAGCTGATAGAAAATAAATTAAAAAATATTAATGATCAAAGAACTATTGAAGAAGTTAACATCGAATTAAAATCCTTCTGGTTGCGACATCTTGAACATGGAGAAATAGTAAAGTTATTTAAAAATAACTTATACGGTTTTATAAAATCGCAGGATAAAGAGTATATTTTTAAGTTTATATTTTTAAATTTGCATCCTGACAAATTAAAATTAAACGCCAAAGTTAAATTTGCAAAACTGCCATCTTACGATTTTAAGACTAAGAAATTTACATTTGAGGCGTTTTATATCGAATTAATATGATTATGCTTTATAAGTGTTCATCACGAAAAAAATTATTTTAACAAAATTTTTTTGAAGAAAAAGTTTTTTTGTTATTATATTTTCAATAGTTTTAACAGATTTGCTAAGGCTTATATCATATCAAATTTTCATTTAAAAAAATTATTGAAATTCGCTTAAATTCATTTAAAATAATTATAATATAAATAAGCAATAAAAAGTATAATATATAAAAAAGCCTGATATCAAATAAAAAGATCAGGCTTTTTTGAAATTTAATCGAGATCAGAACTGTAAAATATTTTCAACTCCAATGAAAATTTAACCTTTTATTATTTTTTGGGCTTGTAAAAGTGAAGACTGTGACCAAAATAACTTTCCGCAGCTTCCATCATTGTTTCAGATAATGTCGGATGAGGATGAATAGTAAGAGCAATATCAGCAACATTTGCCGCCATTTCAATTGCTAATGTTCCTTCTGCAATAAGCTCTCCAGCGCCAGGGCCGGCTATTCCAACTCCTAAAACTGTGTCAGTTTCGGCGTCTGCTATTATTTTTGTTATTCCATCGGCTCTATCCATAGTCGTTGCTCTTCCAGAAGCAGCCCAGGGGAATTTTCCTATTTTTATGTTTAGTCCATTTTGTTTTGCTTCTAATTCAGTGATTCCCGCCCAGGCGATTTCTGGGTCTGTATATACGACGGCAGGAATAGCTTTAGGCTCAAAAACAGCATTTTTTCCTAAAATAGACTCAACGGCGATTTTGCCTTCTGCCGAAGCTTTATGAGCAAGCATTGGATTGCCGACAACGTCGCCAATAGCCCAAATTCTTTCGCTATGCGTTTTTAACGAATGATTAACAATTATAAAGCCTTTTTCATTGACTTGAACTTTAGTATTTTCTAATCCGATGTTTTTTGAATTTGGAATTCTGCCTACTGAAACTAATACATAATCAAATTCTTGAACTTTGGGTTCTACATTAGCTCCTTCAAATTCGACAGCTACGCCATTTGCTGTTTTTTCGACTTTAGAAACTTTAGTGTTTGTGTAAATAGCTTTAAGTTTGTTTTTTAGGCTCTTTTCTAAAAAAATTGCTAAATCTCTATCCACTCCGTTCAAAATATTTGGCAACATTTCTACAACTGTAACATCGGAACCTAAAGAGGCATAAACAGTAGAAAGTTCAAGTCCGATATAACCGCCGCCAATTGTCAACAATTTTTGAGGTATAACAGGAAGATTTAAAGCCGAGCGCGAATTCCATATTCTATCTGGATCGACATTAAAAGCGGGAATTGAAGCCGCTAAAGAACCAGTAGCTATTATGCAATTTTGAAATTCTACGATTATCTCTTCGCCGTTTGCAGACTCTACTAATAACTCGCGATCATTGATAAATTTTCCTTTGCCTTGGATATAATTTATTTTTCTTTGTTTTGAAAGTTGACCTAAACCGCCGGTTAATTTTGAAACTACGTTTTCTTTAAACTTTCTAATCTTGTCCAGATTAATTTCAGGTTTTCCAAAAGATATTCCCCATTTTTCAGCTTCTTTGGCTTCATAAATTAATTTTGCGATATGAAGTAAAGCTTTAGAAGGGATGCAACCTCTATACAAACAAACTCCGCCTGGATTAGGTTCTTGATCGATTAATGTGACTTCTTTTCCTAAATCCGCGGCGTAAAAGGCGGCAATATATCCGCCTGGACCGGCTCCTAATACCGTTAATTCAGAAGTTATTTTCATAAAAGTTCCTCTATTAAATTTGCTATTAAGTTAAGTATTAATTTTAGCCTTCAAGAGCTAATAAAAATGGTTGTTGTATAGCGTCAATGATCCACTTTAAAAATCTTGCTCCATCGGCTCCGTCAATAATTCGATGATCGTAAGACAAAGATAAAGGCAGCATCAAGCGAGGCTCAAATTTTCCATCTATGTATACGAGCTCGTAATTTGCTCTTGATACGCCAAGGATAGCGACCTCGGGCCAATTAACAATCGGCGTAAAATGCGAACCTCCAATTGAACCCAAATTTGTAATAGTAAAACATCCGCCTTGTAAATCATCGGGAGTAATTTTTCTATTCCTGGCTTTTTCAGCTATATCGAAAAGTTCTTTTGAAAGCTCGATGATATTTTTCTTGTCGACATTTTTAATTACTGGAACTATGAGACCTCTTTCAGTATCGACTGCAACGCCAATATTGTAATATTTTTTAAATATTATTGATTTATTTTTCATATCGACGCTTGCATTAAATTGAGGGAATGCTTTCAAAGCTGAAGCGGTTATTTTCAATAATATTGCAGTAATTGTTAATTTGCCGCCAGCTTTTTCTGCAGTTTTCGAATACATCTTTCTTAATTTTTCTATTTCAGTTATGTCGGCTTTATCATGTTGAGTTACATGCGGTATTGTCGCCCAGGCGAACGACATGTTTTCGGCAGTTTTATATCTAATGTTTGTCATTTCTTGAATTTCAACTTTGCCGAACTGCGAAAAATCTGGCAAATCCGCCGTTTTAGTGGAATAACCAACTGGAACTTTTGCTCTTTCTTCGTTTAGTTTTTTTGAGTATTCTTTAACGTCTGCTATAGTAATTCTACCGCCTGGACCAGTTCCTTTGACTTGATTTATATCTATGCCAATTTCGCGCGCAAAACGTCTTACTGTTGGAGCCGCAGGGGCAATTTTTGTAGGATCGGTTTCAATTTTTATTGTAAATGATTGAGTAGCTATAAATGTTTCTTTTTTTGGAGCGGATATTTCTTTTTTTATCGTAGTTGGTATCTCTTCGCCGATAAAGGACGAATCGGCCGAAGATTTATCTTGCGGTTTTGAGGAGGAGATTTGAGCGTCTTGAGTTTTTAATCTTAATGTCATTAAAACTTTATCTAAAGCGACTTTTTCTCTTTCTTTTACAAATATTTCCTCAACGATGCCTTCATACTCGGATGGAACTTCTATTGTCGCTTTATCCGTTTCGATTTCATAAAGTATCTGATCTTTTTTAACAAATTCTCCTTCTTTAACATGCAGCTTAATAATTTCAATAGCTTGAACATTTTGCTCAAGTTTAGGGAGATAGATAGAAACTATGTTTTCAAGCTCATGAGAGCTTTTAGCGGATTCAACTTTCGTATAACTTGAAGTTTCTTTAATTGAAGTTGTATTCGATACGGGTTTTTCTGTAGAGAGCTTATAATCAGAACTTGAAGAAACTTGCGAAACTTCTGAATGTGTATCGGAAAGCTCTCTCAAGATTATAAAAGTTTCGCCAATCTTTAATTTTTGTCCTTTTTGAACTAAGATTTTTTCGACAATTCCGTCGTATTCAGAAGGAGCTTCAACAGTAGCTTTATCGGTTTCAATTTCAATAAGAGCATCTCCTTTTTTGACTTTATCTCCTTCCTTTACTTTAATGTTTATTACTTCAGCTTCTTTAACGTTTTCGCCTAAATTAGGCAATTTAATTTCAATGCTCATAGCGACCTTCAAAATTTATTAATAATTTATTAATCTTTGAATGGATTTTTTTTATTCGGTTGTATATCCAATTCTTTTTGAGCTTTTAGAGCTGCTTCTTTCTTCAATTCTCCGTTTTGAACTAATGCGAACAAAACTGTTAGAGCAATATGACGATAATCGACTTCGAAGAAATCTCTTAAAGATTGTCTATCTTCGCTTCTTCCAAAACCAAATGTACCAAGAGAATATATTTTGCGATTTAAATGACCAGAAAGAGAATCGGGCAAAATTTGCAAATAATCGGATGCGGCAATAATAACGCCGTCTTCGTTTTTCATAACAGATTGGATATAGGATTCTTTTGGCTCTTTGTCTAAATTTATTCTATTGTGACGTTCAGTTTGTAACGCGTCTAAATGCAAATTTTTATAACTAGTAACGCTCCAAACATTGCAAGCTACGTTATATTTTTCTTCCAAAATTTGACGAGCTTTCAAAGCTTCATTTAGGATAGCGCCGCTTCCCCATATTTGAGCTTTTAATTTATTTTTCTTTTTTTCAGTTTGAGCAAATTTATAGATTCCTTTCAAGATTCCTTCTTTGACGCCTTCCGGCATAGAAGGTTGAGGATAATTTTCATTCATCACTGTAATATAATAAAAAATATCTTCTCGGTCCGTATACATTCTTTTGATTCCATCTAAAATAATAACAGCTAATTCATATGCATAAGCCGGATCGTAAGCTAATAAAGTAGGAACAGGATAAGCTAAAACATGGCTATGACCGTCTTGATGTTGCAATCCCTCGCCGGCTAAAGTTGTTCTACCAGCAGTTCCTCCAATTAAGAAACCTTTTGTTCTCATATCGGCGGCAGCCCAAATTAAATCGCCGATTCTTTGAAATCCAAACATAGAGTAATAAATGAAAAATGGAATTGTATTTATTCCATGAGTGGCATAAGCTGTCCCGGCAGCTATAAAAGATGACATAGATCCAGCTTCGGTGATGCCTTCTTCTAAAATTTGACCGTCTTTAGCTTCTTTGTAATAAAGCAAGCTGTCTTTATCTACGGGCTCGTAAAGTTGTCCAACGCTTGAATAAATTCCAACTTGTCTAAATAAAGCTTCCATGCCAAATGTGCGAGCTTCGTCTGGAACAATTGGAACTATAAGTTTACCAATATGCTCGTCTTTTAAAAGTTTTGCAAGCATTCTAACGAATGCCATAGTTGTCGAGACTTCTTTGCCGTCGGTTCCTTCGTAAAATTCTTTAAAGATTGTTTCGTCAGGCTCGATAAGTTTTGGAGCTTCGACTTTTCTTTCAGGCAAAAAGCCGCCTAATTTTCTTCGGCGTTCTTTGATATACTTTATTTCTGGGCTGTCTTCTGGCGGTTTATAAAATGGAGCTTTTGCGATTTCAGCGTCGGATATCGGTATGCCGAATCTTGTTCTAAATTCTTTTAATTCAGCTTCGTTTAATTTTTTTTGCTGATGCGTTATGTTTTTTCCTTCTCCAGCTTCGCCTAATCCATAACCTTTGACAGTTTTTGCTAAAATTACGGTCGGTTGTCCTTGAGTTTCCACTGCGGCTTTAAATGCTGCGTAGACTTTTTCCGGATCGTGTCCGCCGCGTTTCATTTTTTCAAGTTGTTCGTCGGATAAATTTTTTACCATTTCGAGCAATTCAGGATATTTGCCCCAGAAATGTTTTCTAATGTAAGCTCCTCCTTCGACGATATATTTTTGAGATTCTCCGTCGATAATTTCATTCATTCTTTTAACCAATAAGCCGAATTTGTCGTTTTCTAAAAAATGATCCCATTCGCTACCCCATATAACTTTGATTACATTCCACCCGGCTCCTCTGAAAATAGCCTCGAGTTCTTGAACAATGTTTCCATTGCCTCTTACTGGACCGTCAAGCCTTTGCAAATTGCAATTTATCACAAAAATCAAATTGTCTAATTTTTCTCTAGATGCAAGCGTAATAGCTCCTAAAGTTTCAGGCTCGTCTGTTTCGCCGTCGCCTAAAAATGCCCAAACTTTTCCACCCGGTTTTTTTAATCCGCGATTTTCTAAATACTTATTAAATCTTGCTTGATAAATAGCCATTATAGGTCCCAATCCCATTGATACGGTTGGGAATTGCCAGAAATTTGGCATAAGCCAAGGATGCGGATATGAAGATAAACCGCCGCCCGATTTAAATTCTCTTCTAAAATTTTCAAGATCTTTTTCTGTCAATCGTCCTTCTAAAAAAGCTCGAGCGTATATTCCCGGAGCCGCGTGACCTTGAAAATATATTTGATCGCCCGGATAGTTTTCGTCTTTTGCTCTAAAGAAGTGATTAAATCCTATTTCGTATAAAGTTGCCGCAGATGCGAATGTAGAAATATGCCCTCCAATCCCATTTGATTCTTTATTAGCTCGCACGACCATTGCCATCGCATTCCATCGAATTATGCTTTTAATTCTTCTTTCAATTTCTCGACTGCCGGGGAATGGAGGTTGTTTTGATTTTGGTATTGTGTTTATATATGGAGTGTTTGCTGTGAAAGGAATTTCAACGCCAGCTTTTTTTGCGTAATTTTGCAATTCTTTTAACAATTCTTTTACTCTTTCAGGTCCGCTATGATATAAAACGTAACTTAATGATTCAAGCCATTCTTTGGTTTCGATGGCTTCGATTTCGTTATTTGAAAAATTCTTTTCAGACATTTTTATCCTCTATTTTGTATAATTTTCGCAAATTACTATTCAACAAATAGAAAATATTTCAAGTTCAAATATTATTCATAATTTTGTATTGATAATTCTACGATATGGGTTGTTCTTGGATAATTTAAAATCTCTCTATCTATTTTTAGCTTATTGTTAAATTTAGATAATGTTCCTGCAATTCCATTATTTCTAATATAGTTCTTGTAATTAGAATAATGTTGTTTGCCAGCCAAAAATTCTGTAGTTTTTTCTAACGTTTTCCAAATTTTATTTGGCGAAAAAACTGAGTAATCGGCTATGATAATTTTTCTCGATAATTTAATAGCTTTGTCAATAAATTCAATTCTTTTTTGATAAGATATTTCATGCAAAATGTAACTAAATATACAATAATCAAATTTATTTTCAAATTCGATATTGCTTAAATCATCGTCAATAAATTTAATTTTATTCTTTAAATTTTCATTTAACTTTTTTTTAGCGTAGCGTATATTCGCAGGCGATATGTCTATTCCAATTCCTATTCTTATTTTATCTTGAATATAAAATAGCAAATCTACAGTCGCGCATCCTACGTCCAATACTGATGAATTCAAATGAATAATTTTTTTAATTTCTTCGAACAACGATCTTTGATTTGGCGAAATGAATTTTTCAAAAATAAAACCGTCGTACCAACTTTTTTTTAACAGTTTTCTATCGAGCATAAGTAAATAAAATGTTTTTATTTATTTTATTATTTTAAATTATATTTTAATTTTTTTTTTAACAAATAGAATTTGCAGATGTTAATTAAATTATACGTTAAAGATTTCGCTTTAATAGAAGAAGTAGAAGTCGAATTTGAAGAAGGATTGAATATTATAACAGGCGAAACTGGAGCGGGCAAATCGATTTTAATAGGAGCCTTAGGAATTATTTTAGGGGAGAGAGCGTCAAACGAAGTTATACGTACTGGTTCTGAAAAAGCGATAGTCGAAGCGGAATTTGATATTGAAAGGAACCAAACTATTTATGAATTGCTTAGACAAGCTGAAATTGATTATACAAATATATTGATTATAAGAAGAGAGATATCTGCAAAAGGCGTAAATCGGATATTTATAAACGATACTCCAGCAAATTTAAGCTTATTAAAAGAGATTGGAGCGAATCTTGTAGACTTGCATGGTCAACACGATCATCAAACTTTATTGAAAAAAGAAAATCATATTAAAGCTTTAGACGGCTTAATTGAAATAAAAAAAGAGCTTATCGAATATAATAATTTGATAAAAGAACTAAAAAATTTAATCGAATTAAAAAAAGAAAAAATAGAAAATCGTCAAAAATTGGAGCAGCTGAAAGAATATTATGCGTTTCAGTTGAATGAAATAGAAAAATTTTCTCCAAAGCCAGGGGAAGATAAAAGTCTTGAATCGGAGTTGAAGACATTGGAGAACGCGGAAAAAATTAAAGAATACGCGCTTACAAGTTATTCGATTCTTTACGAACAAGAAGGCTCGGCTGTCGATTTAATGGCAAAAGCAAAAAAATTTTTCGAGGAATTATGCGAAATTGATTCGCGGTTTGTTGAATTAAAGAATCAATTAGTCGAAGCTATAGAAACGACAAAAGAAATATCATCTCAAGTTCGAGAATATGCCGATAGAATAGAGTATGACCCATTTAGAATCGAACAAATAAAATTGCGATTGCAAGGATGTCAAAATTTAAAGAAAAAATATGGCGGCTCAATCGAGGCCGTAATAAAACATAAAGAATTTTTGGAAAAAGAGTTAAGCTCTATTGAAGATATAGACGAAATTTTAAAGAGTATAGACGAGAAAATTGAGAGTTTGAGAAAAGAAGCTGGAGGAAAAGCTTTAAGGATTTCGTCGATTAGAAAATCGAAAGCAAAGGAATTTGAGAGAAACGCTGTTGAAGAGCTTAAAGAATTAGGAATGCCTAACGCAAAATTTGAAGCAAAGTTTAAGGAATTAAATTATGAGGACGAAAATTATATAATAGTCGATGGCAATAAAAAAGGTTTTAATTCGTTGGGAATTGACGAAGTGGAATTTTACATTAGTACAAATCCTGGAGAAGAATTAAGGCCGTTGTCAAAAACTGCAAGCGGCGGGGAAATATCAAGAATTATGTTGGCATTAAAATCTATTATGACAAAGAACGAAAAATTGCCTTTGTTGATTTTTGACGAAATTGACGTAGGAGTAAGCGGAAGAATAGCTCAAAAAGTCGGTTTTGCGATGAAGAATCTATCGCGATACCATCAAATAATAGCGATAACCCATTTGCCTCAGATAGCGGCATTAGCGGATCATCATATTTTGATCGAAAAAAGCGTCGAAGGAAATCGTACGAAAAGCAAATTAAGGAAATTGTCAAAAGAAGAAAGAATATACGAAGTGGCAAAATTATTGAGCGGCGAAAAAATTACAGATTCAAGTCTTGAAGCGGCAAAAGACCTTATTGCTGCGAAATTAGATTTTTAGTTTTTCTTTTGGGCAATGCAATTAAAACAGTCGTCCCTTTATTAATTTCGCTTTGAATTTGAATTTCCCCGCCCAGCTCTTTAACAAATTGCCTGGCAATTGAGAAGCCAATGCCAGTTCCTTTTTCTTTATTTAAACCCGGCTCTGATGTCACAAATTCGTTATTTAACAGTTCTTGTATTTTATTTGGAGACATTCCGATGCCTTGATCTTGAATTGATATTTGTAAAAAGTTATCGTTATTTTTTACGAAAATATTTATCGATTTGTTTTTAGGCGAGTATTTTATTGCGTTCGATAAAATATTATTGATAACAAGCAATGTTACGTTTTCGTCGATGTAAGCGATTGATTTATCTTCGATATGCAGATTAACGGAGATGTTTTTTTGCTTTAAATTTAAGTTATAATAGTTAATAGTTTCTTTGATCAGCTCGGAGATATCAATTTCTTTTTTATTAAAATCGATTTGTCCAGCTTTCATTCTAGCCCAGTTTAATAAATTGTCGATAAGCTTATATTGTTTTTTCAGAGTCACATGCAATTCTGAAGAAAGTCTTTTAATATTGTCGTAGTCAAAATTTTCGGCTTCGTTAGCCAATATTTCAGTCAAACCTAAAATTCCAACATATGGACTTTTCAGGTCGTGTGAAAGAATTCTAATCATTTTATTAGAATTTTCAAGCAAATATTGCAATTGTTTGTTTTTCTTTTTCAATTCGATTTCGTTTAATATTTTGTCGGTCATATCAATCATAGAAATAAGAGCGCCGTTAAAAATTCTATTAGAATTAAATAATGGCACCGCTCGAATTTTTAAGCATAATTTTTTGCCTTTGTCGTTGACTATGGATATAAAAATGTCTTTAATAGGTTGACATTCGTTTTTACAAATGTAAAAAGGAGTTTGAGTCTTGTCTATCGGATAGTTATTAATGTCTTTATAATTCCAGATAGGGCTGTCATAAGACAGACCGATAAGCGAGGATTTAGACATATTCAAAAGATTTTCGGCTTCCGGATTAGCGTCTATAATAATGCCATTTTTATCAAAGATTAAAATAGCTTCGGGAGCGTTTTTTATAATATCTGATAAATACCTTTCTTTTTCTTCTAATTTTTTTATGGCATTTCTTGTTTCAGTTATATCTACAATAATTGAGTAAATTCTAAGTTCGCCGTTTTCTTTTTGAGCTCTGCCAAAAAACTTAGCTTCCAGAATCGAGCCTTTTTTTGAAACAATTTCTAAATCGCAATAGAGGTAATTTAGCTCGGAAAATACTTTTAATGAATTATCAAAATGTTCGGCTGAAATTGAAGTAAGAAAATTAGAAAGTCTGGAGTTTCGAATTTCTTTATCTTCGTATTGAACATAACCTTGCCATCTTTTATTAAATTCTAAAATTGTACCATAAGAATCTAATATTAAATAACTTACTGGAGCGTCTTCGAAAAAAGTTTTAATTTTTTGCTCTGCGTTTTTTTGAGAAATAGCGTTAAGTTTAAAGTTAGTAAAATCTTCTTCGATGATTTTTGTAATTTTATTGAGTTGAGCTTTTTTTAATTCTAATTCTTCGATTGTATTTCTTAGCCTGTTTTCGTAATTCAAAATTGAAGTTTGATTATTTTTTTCAGAAAGAATCAATTCGTGAAATTCCAAAAGCAATTTTTCGACTGAAAGGGCAAGATTTGTTATAATTTCGTTAGTATTTTCAAATAACGAGCTTTGTTTAAACGATTTATTATTTATACTTTCGAGTATTATTTTAAGAGGAGCGTATATTTTTTTCCTTTCATAAAAAGAAACGAATAAAACTACTATAAAAAAAATTAATGCAATGCTTGCGTACTTTAAAGCAAGCAAAGCATAATCGATTTGATATGAATCTTTTAATTTTACAATTAGCGCAATTTTTTCCGAGTCGAACGCAGATTTAAAAAATTGGACAAAATCGGCTTCATAATCTTGGACGTTTTTTTCTGAAACAAGTTTAACGTCGGCATTTAAATTTTTTTCAATATAATCTCTAAAGTTTTTGTCCCAAATTAAGCCTATTAACAAATATCCAATAGGCTCTGATTCTATTTGTTTTGGCTTGACGGTTTTGAAGTATAATTGAACTGGACCTTCAGGCGTGATCCACATCAAAAGATCATCTTCGTTTTTATATTGAAGCAAATTCGCGGAAAAAGAAATAAAATGTTCGTCTTGTAAAAAAGCATCTGAAAACCTTTCTGGCGATCTAAAATTCTTTAAATCGCCTTTTTGATTGTAAATGAAATAAAAAAAATTATTGTAAAAAGCTGGCAAATTTTTCGAGCTCAATTTCTTTAATTCTTCAGAGTTATCGATTAGCAATTGAGGAAGTTTTAAATTTTGAATAAAATATTGTTCCAGCTGTTTAAAATCTTTGTTTTTCTCATTTAAAATGTTATTTATTATAATTTTTTTTTCTTGTATAAATTTGTTGCGATAGCTTTTATATACAAAATAATCGTATGCGGCTGAAATTACGAAAAAAAACAAAGCGCTTGTTATAAATAAAAAGCCGGCTAAATTTTTATTTATTGTTTCCTTAAGTCGACTAAAGATTTTTTTCATTATATCATTTGAGTTATGCATATATATTCTGTTATATTATACGAATTTTAACTAAAATAATCAACTATTTTTTGTTTTTCTTTTAATGATTTGTCGATAAAATACTTAGATAGTAAAAATAAAATATCTTTTTTATTTAGTTCATAAAAAATTATTAAAAAAATATTTTTTGAGAATTTAAATTTAAAATAAATTATTTGGTATTGTTATTTCAAATTTAATCTTAAATAGACATTAAAATTACGATCTAAAGTTTTCTATATTTTTTTATATTCAAATTATTATTTATATAGGCGGGGTTTTTTTATATATTAAGCTTTTGTCTTTGATTTTAAATAATCAAAAATTTTTTTATTTAGCAGCAAGATTTCATCGTTGATTGAGCTTCTTTTATTCCTTAGGGATTTTATAGTCCTAAGGTCGACTTTCTATCAGCGCGAATTAAGAGATAATAACTCTGAGCAAATTGATCAAAATGTTTTTATTATGTGATATTTGTATTTAATTTAAATACTATTTTTATTCTTAGAACATAAATGAAGTCTTTGTATGGTTTTAGTTTGAAGGTTGTCGTCAGATAAATCAATATCGGATTTAATTTCAAGGATTTTAGATATAACTGTAGAAAATATATCATTTATCAGGCGCTTTTAAATTCAATGCCGGCATCTTTGAATTGTAAATATATGTTTGTTTTCAATTGATCGTTGCCGTTGAATAGTTTATCAAGAGCAATTACCTTTTGAGGTTTAAGTTTAAGGATATCGTCAATCATCGATTCTTCTATCTTTTCAAGAATGAAGACTATCTCATTTTTTCCGACGACATAATAGCTATCTCTCTTTTCTATTTTTTCTGTAAGAGTTTTGCCATTTTTAAGAATAAGCTCATAGAGCATATTTTCAATTGTTGCATCTGGTTTTACATTATCCACATATTCAAGTATAAGTTGTTTTATTTTTTCTGGATTATGGGTTTTTATTGGAATCCATTGTTTAAAATTGCTTTCTGAGAGTTTAAAAACTTTAAATCCTAAATCCAATCTTTTCTCTTGTTGCTCTTCAAATGGCAATTCGTTTTGTTTTTTCTTTTTATCTTCTTCAATTTCTTGTTTAATTTTTTTGGCTGCTCTGCCAATTCTCTCTTTGCAAATATCAGCAATGGATTTAATACTAGCTTTGTAGGCTTCGCTTTCAGGGTTGCAAGGTTCGAGTAGTTGTACCAAAATAAACTTTCGATTGCCGCCATCTTCTTTGTTTAGTTCCATTATCGCATGGGCTGTGGCGCCAGAACCAGCAAAGAAGTCAAGGATGAGGTCGGAGTTTGCAGAACTAAAATTAATAAAATGCTTTATTAAAGACACAGGTTTTGGATAATCAAAATATCTTTTCCCAAATAAAGATACTACTTCAAGGCTGCCTTCCTGATTTGTTCAAAATTCAATACCTAAAAAATCACTTGTTATCTGCCCTGTAATATCATTTGAATATATCTTCCCATATGGTTGTTCTTCTTTTCCAGATGCCCAATAAATTTTATTATCTTTAATCATTTGATCAAAGTCCTCTTTTGTGACCATCTAAGGTTCTTTAAGTACTTTTCCTGACGGTGTTTTAACTTCAAAATAATCTCTAGCGCGTGTTTTATGTAATAAAATATTTTTTCTATATTTACCCTTATCATCTTGATACCTATACTCTTTTAATGCTCTTTCGGATAATTTCATTTTTCTAAACATTCTAGATTGAATGTGTTTACAATAACACAAAATATATTCTTTTACATTGGCTACATTTCCAATGTTAGATTGATTATCTGTTCTCCTCCAGGCAAATGCCGATACAAAATTCTCTTCCCCAAAAATCTCATCCATCAAAAGTCGCTGGTTATGGACTTCGTTATCATCAATAGAGACATAGATAACGCCATCGTCTCGAAGTAATGATCGAGCTAAAAAAGTCGCGGTAGCTTCATATTGAGCCAGTTGCTGTGATAGCGGTCATTATCTTTTGATATTTTTGAAAAGTCCTGCTTTTGTGGCATTGCCGTTTTCGTCAATATCGCCTACTTTTTCGCGGTATTCCTGCAAGGTTTCGCTAAAGTCGTCCTTGTAGATAAAGTAGTTGCCAGTGTTGTATGGTGGATCAATATAAATCATTTTGATTTTTGCAAAGTAGGATTTTAGTAAGACTTTTAAAACTTTTAGATTGTCGCCTTCTATAAAAAAATTTTCGGTTGTGTCGAAATCTACGCTTTCTTCTCTTACGGGTTTTAGTGTAGCATATGTTGGTTTTTGCAATAATCGATATGCGTCTTTTTTTCCTGCCCAGTTAAGGTGGTATCGCTCATTTCTAAATTCAATGTCTTCGCTAAAAAGAACGCGAAATTTTTCCCAGTCAATTTTGCTTTCGGTAAAGGTTTCGGGAATGATTTGTTTAAGTTGTTCAAGTTTTTGTTTGATGATGTCTAAACTATGTCCTTCCATAATAGACTCCATTTTTTATATTTTTTTGCCACAGAGGGGCGCAGAGTTTTTCTTTCCGTGTAACTCTGAGTTCTCTGTGGTTTTAATTTATTTTTCACCACAGAGGTCACGGAGGGACGCAGAGTTTTTTTCTCCGTGTAACTCTGAGTTCTCTGTGGTTTTGTTTTCTTACTCAACTAATTCCGCCAATTTCTTTACTACTCTATATTTTACATTATCAAAAATTTCATAATGTTTTTTGCCGCATTTGATTTTGTTTTTTTCGTCCGGATGCAGCTTATTAACATCTACAGTGTCGCCGCTAGTATCTTTGGTTTCTGCTACAAAGTAAATTTTCTTTTCGTTCTTTAAGACCACAGCCCAATCGGGATTGTAATTGCTAATTGAGTTGGTATTTTAAACCAATTAGGCAGTTTAAAGTAAAACTCCACTTGTTCGTTTGTTTCGCAATCTTTTGCGAATTGACTTTCCACGCTTGAATCAAGCGGAATGTATTCATCGTAAATTGTTTTTTCCTTGTATTTAACTTTAAATTTAAGTTCATCTAAATAAGTTTCTAATTCTTCTATTTCGAAAAGTCGCATTTCATAAATATCGTTGCCGATTTTTTCGTATTTAATGCCATCAACAAGAAATTCGCTCATTACTCTTTTTATGGTATTAGTTGCTAAATCAAGAAAAAGTCGCGGATTTTTTACTATATCGGTCAATCTGCCGCTTTTCTGCAATATTTTTGCGACAGTATTTCTCGTTCACTCAGTTTTTTGCTAAATATAGGCGATAACATCGGGGATATACCAACTTATATTATTGTAATATACAACCTTATCGCTAACATAGTTTGTGTCAATTCCTTCGTTGTCAATATTTATAGCAACTTTTGTAGAGCGAATGGTTGGATGTTTTATTTCTGGCAATTCTTTTATTACTTTTGAGTCATTTTTTGAATCAACTCATCCGTATTGTAACTTACTTTATAACGAGTTTTGTACTTGATTTTTTCCCATATTTCTAAAAACTTTTGATCTGCTTCAAAACCTTTTCGGTATTTAATTTGAATTCGTTCTCGTTTGTTTTTAATTTTTCCTTCGAATTTAACGCCGCATTCTTCTTCAATTTCCTTTTGAAGTTTTTTTAGCAAATGTTTCATAAGATTCATTTGCAATAACTGTTAATTTATTGATATTTTTATCGTATATTCTCACTCCTTCTTGATTTACAGCCAATCGTAGTCCACGTCCTATTTCCTGTCGTTTTTTAATTTCTGATTTTGTTTCATTTAATGTAAATATTTAAAAAAATTGGGATTATCCCCACCTTCGCGCAAAGCAGTATGTGAAAAAATAAATCGTAAAGGATTATCTAAGCTTAAAAGTTTTTCTTTATCTTTCATTATCAAATCATAAGCGTTTAAATCGTCTTCTGATTCGCCTTTTTATATCTTTAAGTCTGCCTTTCTTGTCTTGCGAAAAATAGCCATTGTGGATTTGTTCGATATTTATTCCATTGGGATGATATCTTTCTTTAAGTTTATTGAACTGCGGCTTTTCCATATATTTTTGATATAATTCCTCGAACCACTTTGCAATTTTACCTTTTTGAGATTTGCCTTGTTCATCGTAAAATCTATAATTAGCAACTCGGTCAATAAAAAAAAGCGAAAGAACCTTGATCCCATGCTTATTAAGCTTTAATTCCTTTTTAAGATGTTCTTCAATAGTTCTTTCAATCTGAAATTTCATAACTTCGTCATTTAATCCGCCTTGTGATGTGTTAAGGTATAAAACTGTTCCATTTGTAAAGGCAATCGATTGGTTAGCGAGGTCAATTTCTTCTACAACAAATCCTCTATAAACTTCACGCTTGTTTGAAAGCTTGAATAGATCATCGCCAACTTTTACAGTAATTGACTTCTTTTTAATACTATTTTTATCATCAATATGAATGGCGAGTTTGGCTGTAACTTTTGTCTTTTGCGAAGTTATACTCTCAACCTGAATGAAAGCGTCGTTATAAGCATATTCTTCAACTACTGCATCTACTTCAATTTGTTTAACGAGCCCAAGATCATAAGCTTTAACGGGATTTAAACTATGCGCAAGATTATAAAAATTTCGATGAGTTGCGGAATAACGCAATGTAAATAAAGGATTGAGAGATTCAATTGCTTTTTTCCGCTTTTCTGTTTCCATATTTTGCGGCTCGTCTATAATTACAATAGGATTAGTAATTTGTATAAATTTAATTGGTTCTAGTCCGCTTAATTTATCATTTGGTCTATTGATGATATTTTCATCTTTTGCAAAAGAATCTATATTGATTACAAGAATATCAATATTATTATTAGTTGCAAATGACCGTAAAACTGAAACTTTACTGTTATCATATACATAATAATTGACGGGAATTTTTCATCAAGATTTTGAAAGTGTTCAAATGTTATTTCTAAATTTTTTAGCGTCCCTTTGCGAATTGCGATAGATGGAACAAGTCTGACAAACTTTTTAAAACCATATTTTTTGTTGAGTTCATAAATAGTTCGAAGATATACGTAAGTTTTGCCTGTCCCGGTTCCCATTTCAACAGTAAAATGCTTTCCTTCAAGCTTGTCTGAAATATTCAATCCATTTTGATTTTGAATATTTTGTAGATTGTTAAAAATTTGCTCGTCTGAGATAATTAACTTGTTGGCAATAGCTTTAATTGGAATATTAAAGAGCTCGCCGCTTGTATAAAAATTTCTAGTAATATCTAGAAATGCATCATCTCGCGGTTGACCTTCAAAAATATCGACAATAGATTTAATTGCCTGTAATTGATAATCTAAGTTTGATTCAAATATTATTTTCATATTGATAAAAAAATTAAAGTTATATCGCATAATATTGATTTAATATTCCAAAAATTATTTGTTTACAAAAAGAGTTTAACGGCCATTTCAATTACTCTGAAGGATAAAAGCTAACAGAAATTTTAAAGCTTGAAATTGCGTTAAGTTTTAAAAACATGAATTTGACAACGCAACAGAAGCTGAAACTTGGATACGTATTTGCGTGATTTATCGATCGCCATTTGATATTTTTTACGATTTGAATTTATATAAAGAAAAATTATTTATAATAAATTACAAAAAGAAATCTTTTTAAAGATTATCAATTAATCGAGCAACTAAACAATCTTTCTTTTGCCTTGAAAAGTAAAAAAAATTATATCACTTGTTTAAATATTTTAATGCTAATTTAATAATTTCTTCAAGCGATATATCTTTATTTTGCCTAATAATATCGTCAATTATTTTTTCAGAAGCTTTCAAATTATAACCTAAAGTTGTTAAAGCTTGTATTGCGTCATTTCGCTTGAAGTCGCCTGAACGAGTGGTATCTTTAGAAAAGATTTTATCAATTTTATCTCTCAAATCGATTAGAATTCTTTCAGCCGTTTTTTTTCCAATGCCCGGGATAGCTATCAAGCGTCCAATGTTATTAGATCTAATGGCTTCAGAAAGCTCGTCGTAAGAAATTCCAGATAAAATATTTAAGGCAAGCTTTGGACCAATTCCGCTTACAGTTATTAAAGTATCAAACATTTCTTTTTCTTCTTCTGCGGCAAAACCGTAAAGTTCTATAGTATCTTCTTTTAATCTTAAAGAAATAAATAAAGCTACTTCCTTGCCTTCATTAGGCAGTTTTTCAAAAGAACGTAAAGAAATAAAAGCGGAATAACCGACGCCATTAACGTCGAGAATTGCATAAGTTGGATTTTTTTTAATCAAAATTCCTTTTAATCTTGAGATCATAGAATTACTCTATTAGGATTTTTAAGAATAAAAGTTTTCCATTCTGACTTATTTTTTCTTTTAGGGCTAGAATTAATCAAAGGTTGTTTGTGATTTTTTAAGCAAAAACATAATGCTACAGCTATAGCATCGCTTTCGTCCAATTTAGGAGAAAATTTTAAATTAAAAAACTTTTTTATAATATAACGAATTTGCTCTTTAGAAGCGGAGCCGTTGCCGGAGACAGATTTTTTTATTTCGCGAGGAGAGAATTCGTAAATTTCTAAATTAGATTTAGACGCCGCGATAAGAGAAGCCGCTCGAGCTTCTCCTATTCTTAGCGTTGACTGAACGTTTTTGTAATAAAAAGCTTTTTCAATAGAAAGGTAATTCGGATTAAAACGATTAATAAGACTTAATGTTTCATCAAATAATGAACTTAATCTAAATGACAAGTCGTTTTTTTTATTTAGGTCAATAACTCCAGACGACAACAAAACGATTTTTGAGCCGTTAGATTCTAAAATTCCATAACCGGTTTTATAGCTTCCCGGATCGATTCCTAAAACTATCATAAGAGCCTTAATCTACAAAGTCGGCATTAGTATATACGTTTTGAACGTCGTCGTTATCTTCTAAAGCTTCGATAAGTTTAATAACTTTTTGAGCGTCTTCGCCTGAAATACTGACAAAATTTTTAGCTACCCATTGCAAAGATGCGTTTTCGATTTGAATATTTTTCCCCAATAAAGCTCTTCTTGTTTGCTCAAAAGATTCTACGGGAGTTTTAACGATATAAAAATCTTCTTCACTTTGCAAATCATCGGCGCCAGCTTCCAAAATAATTTCCATTATTTCGTCTTCAGATTTATTTTGTTTGGGAAAAGTTATAACCCCTTTTTTTTCAAACATCCAAGCAACAGATCCAGTTTCGCCTAAGCTTCCGCCGTTTTTGCTAAAGATATGTCGTATTTCAGCAACTGTTCTATTCTTATTATCAGTAGCGACTTCCACAATAAAAGCGATGCCAGCCGGGCCATAACCTTCATAAGTAATTTCGTAAAAAGTTGTCCCTTCAAGTTCTCCAGTGGCTTTTTTTATAGCTCTTTCAATATTATCGGCGGGCATATTTGCTGATTTTGCGTTGTCAATTGCCAATCTTAAGCGAGGGTTTCCATCAGGATCGCCTCCGCCCATTCGAGCGGCTATAGTAATTTCTTTAATTAATTTTGTAAATAATTTGCCTCTTTTAGCGTCGATTGCCGCTTTCTTTCTTTTGATCGTATGCCATTTAGAATGACCAGACATAAAGAAATCTCCTATTTTGATTATATAAATTAAATCATTTTTCAGAATATATAAGGCTAAATCTTAAATCTTTTAATTTAAATTGTGGAAAATTTTTGCCATCTTTTGTTATCGTTTCAATAGAATAAACTATATCTAAAGCCGTATCTTTTGAAATATCTTCTATAAAATGACCTAAGTTATATCCAATGGCGTCAAAAACTTTAGCTGATTTTGGTTGTTTTAAAGTCAAAAGTAGGTGATTTGATCCGACAATTTTAGGTTGAGAGGCGACAATAACATTTTCTGTTAAGAAAACTGGCTTCATATTGCCAGGACCATAAGGAGAGAATTGATCTAAGACTCGTATGAATTTAGGAGTAATTTCATTAAAAGACAATTGGGATTCAATTTCAAGTTCTGGTTGAAGTTTTTTCTTGTTGAAATATTGATCTGCTATAGCGTTTAATCTATTCCTTAATTCGTCAATTTTTCCTATTTCGATTGAAACTCCAGCGGCCGCCTCGTGTCCGCCAAATTGCAAAAGCAAATCTTCGCAATCTTTCAACGCTTGATAAATATTAAAACCATTAATGCTTCTGGCGCTTCCTTTAGCGACTCCATCTATAGTAGTCAACATTATTGCGGGGCGATAATATTTTTCGACTAACCGCGAAGCGACAATGCCTATTACTCCGGCGTGCCAATCGTCATTATGCAATATAATAACTTTCTGTCGTTCTAAATCGAACGATTTTTCTAAGAGAGAAACTGCTTGCGAAAAAGTCGCCTCGTCTATTTTTCTTCTATTAGCGTTTTCATTTTCCAATATTTGAGCGTATTTTTTGGCTTCTTCTTTATCATTTGTAATAAAAAGTTCGATAGCAGGCGTGGCTTCCCCTAATCTACCGACAGCATTAATTCTAGGAGCGATTGAGAAAACTATTTGAGCGCTTGTTAAATTTGAAATATCAAGACCGCTTATATCAATTAGAGCTTGAATACCAGGACGCGGATTTGTTCTTATGAGTTCGATTCCTTTTTGAGTAAGCGTTCGATTTTCGTCAGTCAAATTTACGATATCAGCCGCGTTTGCAATAGCGACTAAATCTAAGTACTTAAAAGGCATATTGTTTTTGCCAATTTTTTTTGCTATAGCTTGAGCGATTTTGAAAGCTACTCCGGCTCCAGATAAATATTTAAAAGGATAATCGCAATTAGGCAATAAAGGATCAATAATAGCGTAGGCTTCAGGCAATTTGCTTGACGGTTGATGATGGTCGCTTATAATTAAATCAATATTTAATTCTTTGGCATATTCGGCTTCTTCCAATCCAGTAATACCGCAGTCGACAGTTATGATAAGCGAAGCGCCTTTGCTTTTGATTAAATCTAAAGCGTTTTTAGCAAGTCCATATCCGTCGGTTAAGCGGTTTGGAATATAGAATTCGACGTCGGCGTCTAATTCTTTTAGAAACAAATACATTAGAGAAGCGGCGCATGCTCCATCGACATCGTAGTCTCCATATATAAATATTTTTTCTTGATCGGCAATAGCTTTAATAATTCTCATCGCAGCTTTATTCATCTCAGGAAATAAAAAAGGATCGTAAAGATTCTCTAACGAAGGTCTAAAAAATTTCTTTGCCTCAAAAAAAGTTGTTATTCCGCGAATGACAAGCAATCGCGCTAAAGGCATGGAAATATTTAAGGAGTCGGCTAATGCTTTTACTTTCAGTTCGTCGACATTTTGTTTTAAAACCCATTTTTTTTGCATAATTTTTTTCCGCGATAAACAGAGGAAAACCGCATCGATAAGCCGAATTCTGTAATTTCGGTTCGCAGACCGAAACGGCAATTATTTATCTAGGCTTCAAATTGCTTTGAAGCTCAAGCGATCTACCCGGAAGCATTGAAAGCGAACAGCTTTCTCGCTAAAAAGCGACGCTTCCTGCTTGATCTTGCTCCGAGCGGGGCTTGCCATGTTAAGGCGTTCAAAAAAAAACTTTTTAGTTTACGGAAAACTAAAACTTTGTTTTTCATTTGTTTCTCCAATAAAATATGAAGAACGCCTTAATCCCTTTCGGGACCATTGGCATTGCTGCCAATGCGGTAGGCTCTTACCCTGCCTTTTCACCCTTATCTTGGAAAAATTCCAAGACGGTATATTTTCTGTGGCGCTATCCGTAGCAGCGAGCTTACGCATCGCTACCCCCGGATGTTATCCGGCGCTCTGTTCTGCGGAGTTCGGACTTTCCTCCGCGGCATCCCGCCGCGGCAATTGCCTGATCCAAGTTTTCCTCTTTTATCTATTTTTTTGTTAATTATCGCGGTTATAATGTCAATGCTCATTTTTTTACATAAAAATATAATATTAATAATTCAATTTTTCATTGAAAAAAATTTTCCATATCTAAATTATAGTAGCTTATGCAATTAGCCGATAAAACTAATAATTAAAAATTCAAAAATGTATATTTAAATATATTAAATATTTGATTAAACTTACAATTTATTAAAAGTTGAAGATAATTTATTTATCCTTAATTTCCCATATCCTCCTATAGCAAATTAACAGCTTTTTGATTTATCGTTCTTTTTTTCATTTGAATAGTTATTGAATTAACAGCTTTTTTTAATAAATAAAACGTTTAATTTTTCATTTTTAAGAATAAATTTATATAATTCATAAAAAAATGTTAATTTAAAAAAAGTCATAAGTTTTAATTATAGGCTTATAATGGAAGACAGAAATATTTTAAATCTGAAAAAACAAATTTCGCTTTTTATTCCTAAGGAAAGAATATTCGACGATGAATTGACTTTATTTGCCTATGGCGCTGACGCGAGTTTCTATCGTATGGTTCCAAAACTTGCGGTACAAGTTGAAAACGAAATCGAAATTCAAAAAATTTTAGCTATTGCTAATAAAAATCAAGTTTCCGTAACTTTCAGAGCGGCTGGAACAAGCTTGTCAGGTCAAAGCGTAACAGATTCAGTTTTAATTATGATTAATCGCGGATGGAAAAAGATAAAAATTAGCGAAGACAAAAAGAAAATAACGCTTCAACCTGGAGTAATTGGTTCGCATGCAAATAGAGCTTTAGCGAAATATAATTTAAAGATCGGACCCGATCCCGCTTCCATTGACGCGGCTATGATTGGAGGAATAGCCGCCAATAATGCAAGCGGTATGTGTTGCGGCGTCGCGCAAAATAGCTATAATACGTTAGCGTCGATGAGAATAATTTTTAGCGACGGAACTTTGCTTGATACAGCCGACAGCGAAAGCGTAAAACAGTTCAAAGAAACTCATAAAATTTTTATCGATGAAATTAAAAAGCTATCTAAAGAAACGAAATCGAACGAACGACTAAGAAAATTAATCGAAAAAAAATATAAATTGAAAAATACAACTGGATTTAGTTTAAACGCTCTGATTGATTTTGAAGACGAGATAGAAATAATTCAACATTTAATGATAGGCAGCGAAGGATGTCTTGGTTTTATATCGGAAATTACTTATTATACGGTTCCCGATTTGCCTTACAAAGCGAGCGCATTGATGCTTTTTCCCGATGCGCGAACCGCTTGCGAAGCCATTCCAATTTTAAAAAAAGAAAACGTATCGGCTGCCGAATTAATGGATAGAGCGGCTCTTAGAAGCGTCGAAAATAAAGAAGGGATTCCCTCTTATATAAAGTCTTTAAATGATTCGGCTGCGGCTCTTTTAGTTGAAACAAGAGCTGAAAACGACGAGATTTTATCTAATAATATAAATTCGATAATAAAGGCTCTAAGTCATCTCCCAAAAGAAAGAGAAATTGAATTTACTCGCATCCCTGAGGAGTACGCTAAGTTATGGAAAATTCGAAAGGGATTATTTCCTTCGGTTGGCGCGATGAGAAAAACGGGAACAACCTGCATTATAGAAGATGTTGCGTATCCAATAGACAAATTAGCCGACGCGACTATTGAATTGCAAAATTTATTTAAAAAATACAAATACGACGATGCGATTATTTTTGGGCATTCTTTTGAAGGCAATTTGCATTTTGTTTTTAATCAAGATTTTAATTGTCCAGAAGAAGTTGAAAAGTATGATAGGTTTATGCAAGAAGTTTCGGAACTGACGGCAATAAAATATGAAGGTTCGCTTAAAGGAGAACATGGTTCGGGCAGAAATATGGCTCCTTTTGTGGAGCTTGAATGGGGAAGCGAAGCTTATCAATTAATGAAAAAAATTAAAGAATTATTCGATCCTAACAATATCTTAAATCCCGGCGTGGTTATTAATGAAGATAAAAAAATTCATCTTAAAAACTTAAAACCTTTGCCAAAAGCTAATTTGATTATAGATAAATGCATAGAATGCGGTTTTTGCGAAGTTAATTGTCCGTCGAAAGATTTAACTTTAACGCCGAGACAAAGAATAACAGTTTATCGCGAAATAAAACGCTTAGAACAGAATGGAATTCAATCGTCGTATTATAATAAATTAAAAAAATCTTATAATTATTATGGCAATCAAACATGCGCGACTGACGGATTATGTTCATTAAGTTGTCCAGTTGAAATAGATACGGGAAAGTTAATAAAAGAGTTAAGATTTTATGAAAACTCAAAGTTTGCAAAAAGCCTTGCAAATATTATAGGCAAAAATATGTCTTTGACAATAAATGTTATGAGAATGGGGTTAAATGTTGTTTATTATTCGAGAAAACTTGTTGGAGATAAAACTGTTGAAACAATAGCAAAAATTTTAAGAATGGTTAGCTTAAAGAAAATTCCATCGTACAATAAATATTTGCCTAAAGGAGCTCCTAAGATAAAAAATCCGCTTAAATTGGAAAGCGATTTGACTGTCGTTTATTTTCCGAGTTGCATTAATAGAGCTATGGGAGTTTCTATTGATTATTCTGAAAACGAGGCTTTGGTTGAAAAGGTTTTGAATATTCTTCAAAAAGCGAAGATTAATGTCGTTTTTCCAGAAGATAAAGAAAAGTTGTGTTGTGGTATGGCTTTTAACAGCAAGGGTTTCGTCGAAATTGGAGATTATAAAGCTAAAGAATTGGAAGAAGCTTTGCTTAAAGCTTCGAACAACGGCGAGTATCCAATTTTATGCGATATGAGTCCGTGTCTTTATCGAATGAAAGAAACTTTAAAAAAAAAATTGCGGCTATATGATCCGATTAAATTTTCGCTCGAGTTTTTAGTCGATAGACTTGAATTTCAAAAATTGCCGATAACAATCGCTTTGCATAATGTCTGCAGCTCCACGAAAATGGGATTAAACGAAGACTTTAAAAAACTTGCTTCGTTTTGCGTTGAAAAAGTTTGCGTTCCAGAAAATGTCGGTTGTTGCGGATGGGCCGGCGATCGAGGTTTTACTTATCCCGAGTTGAATCAATCGGCGCTTAAGCATTTGACTAAAGAAGCTATTTCAGGCGCTATAGCGGGCTATTCGACAAGCAGAACTTGCGAGATAGGGCTGACATTAAAAACAGATTTAAGTTATAAGTCAATATTTTATTTGATCGATCAGGCGACAAAGCCAAAAGCAACAAGAAATTGAAAGCGATGTTGTCGTCGAATAGTTCAAAGATAAATACTCTAAATTAATAATTGCATATTTTGGCGAATGTTATGATTAATAATCTGCCGGTTGTTTTAACTATATTATTTATTGAAATATTTCGAAGTCATATGCGATTGAGAATTTTGCCGATATTTTTTTTCGATTTATAACTGAGATTGTATTAAAAAGAGCAAAGATTATTGAAGTTTTGTAACTTAAGATTTATAAGAGAAAACGCAGCTGCAAGAGTCAAAAAATTCGAAGCGTAAAATGAATTCAAATAGTCAATAATCTGATAATCAATTTGTTCTCTAATGAAAATGGTTGGTTTCTTCTTGAAAGATAAAATATATTGCAAGAAAAAAAATTAGAAAATAGAGGCTAAATATTATGGAATATTTTGAAACTAATTTTATTAATTATCATAATGAAAAATTATATTGCGAAAGCATTAGCGTCGAAGAACTTGCGGAAAAATTTTCGACTCCGCTATTTATTTATTCGGCAAACGAGATTAAAAAAAGATATAAAGAATTTTTCGATGCGTTTGATTATGCAAATAGAAAAATATTTTTCGCTTGCAAATCGAACAATAATTTATCGATAATTAAATTGTTTTTAAATCTTGGAGCGGGCATAGATGTTAATTCGGCGGGAGAAATTCTAAAAGCGTTAAAAGCGGGAGCAAGCCCCGAAGATTTGATAATGAGCGGAGTAGGCAAAACAGACGAAGAAATTGAGCTCGCGATTAAAACAGGAATAAAATTGCTTAAAGTGGAATCTTTCGAGGAAGCAATAGTTATAAACGAAATCGCGAAGAAATTAAATAAAAAAGCTGAAATAGCATATAGAATAAATCCTAACGTCGATCCGAAAACGCATCCCTATATTACTACTGGATTAAGCGAGAATAAATTCGGTTTTTCGATAGATGAAGCTTTTGATGTATGCAAAGAGACTTTGAAATTTGAAAATGTTTCGCTTGTCGGCGTCGACATGCATATCGGCTCTCAAATTACTAAAGTAGATCCTTTTGTCGAAGCAACGGAAAAGCTTGCGGAATTTTATATTGAAGCGAAAAGAGCGGGAGCTCCGCTTAAACATTTTGATATTGGCGGCGGTATGGGAGTCAGATATTTTAATGAAAAACCTTTTAATATAAAAGAACTTGCTGATATGTTGAAACCTATAATAGCAAAGATAGACGCTCACATATTTTTTGAGCCCGGAAGATATTTTATGGCTAACGCTGGAATTTTAGTTTCGAGAGTTCTTTATACTAAAAAAAATAAAAGTAAGAACTTTATAATAGTCGACGCAGCGATGACTGAATTGATGAGGCCGACTTTATATGGATCTTATCATCATATTCAACCTGTAGTTATAGATAAAACAAGAGAAGATATTGTCGCCGATATTGTAGGACCTGTGTGCGAAAGCGGCGATTTTCTCGCTAAAAATAGAACTATATCGAAATCGTTGAGAGGCGATTTATTGGCCATTATGTCCTCTGGCGCATATGGAATGGCGATGTCTTCTAATTATAATATGCGCAAAAGAGCGGCTGAAATTTTAGTCGACGGCGATAAATATTATGAGATAAGAAAAAGAGAAAATTATGATTATATTTTTGCAAATGAGCCTGATATAGTTCTTTAAATTTCTGAAGATGCGTTTTAATCGATTAAAATATAGATTAAATTTGAGATAGTAGAGAATATTTAAAAAAATTTAGATATTGATCATTTATCAAGGCTGCTTATTTTTAATGCGGCAAGTTAATTAAAGATAACAATATTTAAAAGTTGTCGATTAAGGATAAATTATTTTAAAGAGCGATTTAATTCAAATTTTTGCAAAGCTTAAATAATACTGAATACGGATGTAAAAACGGCGTTGGAAATTTAATTAAGGCGGATATCATTGGAGCATATAAAAGATTGATTGAGCTTAAATGCCGCTTGTTTTTTCAGGCTGCGAAAAATTATTCGTTCGAAATTTTCAAAACTATGAGAAAAATTACTTCAAAGATAAACATATATTTTTGTAAATTCTTAAGTTGGATAAATTTCATTAAATTTTTGAGCGTTACATTTATATGAGAAAAAAGAACCGAAGCTAAATGTTTTAATCAAAATGTTTTAGTATAAATGAATAGAAAAACTTTTTTGAAGAGTCTATTTGCGATAAGCGGTTTGCCTATCGCGGCAAAGTCTTTCAAAAGATTTAGCGGTTCTGAGTTGGAGATAGTAAAGCCGCCTAAATTGAAGAAAGGGGATAAAATTGGAATTATAGCGCCTGGAGCCTATATAGTTCGGGAAGAATTGAATAAAGCGATTGAAAACGCGGCGGCGTTGGATTTGGAGCCGATTTATCGCGAAGACATATTGTCTATTTCGGGTTATTTAGCCGGTGAAGATAAAAGACGCTGGGAAGAGGTAAACGAAATGTTTGAAAGAAAAGAAATTAAAGCGATATTATGCGCTCGCGGGGGCTATGGCTCGATGAGAATTCTTGATAAAATTGATTATAATTTAGTAAGAAAAAATCCTAAAATTTTTATCGGATACAGCGATATTACGGCTTTGCAATTTGGATTGTTGAAAAAAAGCGGATTGGTTGTTTTACACGGTCCTGTTGGGATATCTTCGTTTGATGAATTTTCAATCTCGTATTTAAAAAATTTTTTATTCGAAAATTTTGATAGTTTCGAATACGAAAATTATAAGTCAGACGATAGAGCTGAACCGATTTGTTTGTTAGAAGGAGAAGCCGAAGGCAGACTTATAGGCGGAAACTTAAGCATATTGGTTTCTTTAATTGGAACTGAATGGGATATAGATTATGACGAAAAAATTGTTTTTATAGAGGAGACTGACGAAGAGCCTTATCGCGTAGATAGAATGTTGACTCAGATGAGATTAACGAAAAAATTTGAAAAAGCCAAAGGAATAATTTTCGGCGTTTTTAATAACTGCGAAAGAAAAGCTGAAAATCCGGCTTATGAAAATTCGTTTTCATTATTGGAAGTCTTGAAAGATTTTACTGAAAAAGTTAAATTACCTTGTTCGTATGGTTTTTCTTTTGGTCATATTCCAAATAAATTTTCTTTGCCAATAGGTTGCCGAGCGTATTTTAACGCAAGTCGATCGAAATTGGTATTGCTTGAAAGTTTTACAAACTAAAATAGATTTAGCTATGAAAAAATTTAAAACGATTTTATGGAGAGCGATATACGCGAGCGCCGCTATTGCGTTTGTTTTTTCTTTTGGCGGATGTTTAACTGGGGAAAAGCTGTCTTATACAGTATACTTAAATCCGGATTTAAAAGGAGGCAAAGCCGAAATAATTTTTTATGACATTCATTCTGATTATGGCAGCGAACAAGAGCTTAAAGACGATATATATTATTTATTTAACTATATGTGGAAAAGCCAAGATTTAATAAGAGATTACGAAGCTGTTGGAAAATATGTTAAAGAAAGAGAATTATATATTGAAGATGGAAAATTGAATGGAAGAATCATATTTGAGTTTAAGAGGTTGCAAGATTTTGAAAATTTGAGATTGGAAGAAAATTATTTGTATTTGACTTTTGAAAAAAACGATAAAGTTATAAGTACAAACGGCGAATATATCGAAAGCGAAGAATACAATCGCATAATTTGGGATAGCTCTGAAAGAGTTTTAAAGTTTGAAATGGGATTATACAAGGGTCGCCAAGCTAAAAGTCTCGCTCCGTATTTTCTTGAGCTCAAGAACAAATGATTTGCGAAATTCTTCCGTTTGAATCCGGAATAGATAAACCTTTAGAATATTATTGTCCGATTGAGTTAATGTCGGATGCGGCTGTAGGAAAACGAGTCGTTATACCAATAAAAACAAGAATAGCGACGGGAATTATATTAAACATCAAGAATGAAAGCTCGTACGACGGCAAATTAAAAAGAATAATCGATATCATAGACGACGAGCCAATTTTAGAAAAGATACATATCGATTTTTCGAAATGGATATCTGAGTTCTATATGTCGCCGCTATCCGAGACGATTAAAAATTATTCTCCGACAAGCGGGGAAATTAAGTCAAAAAAATATATTATTGCCGATAAAAAAAAATGCTTGGAACTATTAAACGACGAAAAAGATGAAAATTCCGCAAGATATCAAGCTTTGAGGATTTTATCTGAGAAGGAGAAAATATCGTTAAATTATTTGGGCAAAATAATCAAGGCAAAAAATATATATAGTTTGACTCGCGGATTGAAGCGTCAAAGAGCTGTAATCATAGAAGAAGAAATTGAAGAAAAAGAAATAAAGCGTAAAACCAAAAAAATTGCGAAACTTGCATTATCAAAAGATGTCGCTTTCGGATTAGTAGGGGAACTTGAAAAAAGATCGCCTAAACAAGCTCTAACTATTGCATATTTAATAGGAAAAAAAGATTGCGAAGAAGAAATTTCAAATCTTATCAAAAAAGCAGAAATAACAAGCTCGACAATTAAATCGTTAGCGGAAAAAGGAATCGTAAGAATAATTGAAAAAGAAGAAAATCGAGCGGACGAAGTTTTATATTCCGAAATAATAAAGGAAATAGAACTTAGCGACGAGCAAAAAATAGCAGCGTCGAAAATTGTCGCTTCAATAAAAGAAAACCAGTTTAAGACATTTTTAATCAAAGGGGTAACAGGCAGCGGGAAAACTCAAGTTTATATCGAATGCGCGAAAGAAGTTATAAGAATGGGAAAAAACGCGATTATAATGGCGCCTGAAATATCTTTAACGCCGCAAATTTACGCAAGATTAAAAAATGAGTTTGGAGAAATATGCGTTTTAGCTCATAGCAAAATGTCGCCTGCTAAAAGATACGACGCCTGGAGAGGAATTAGATCTGGAAAATATAAAATATTAGTCGGACCAAGAAGCGTTATTTTCTATCCGATGACAAACGTCGGGTTGATTGTTGTCGACGAGGAACATGAAATATCTTATAAACAATGGGAAACGCAGCCGAGATATCAAGCTCGAGATTGCGCGGTTGTTTTAGGGAAATTGCATAACTGTCCGGTTGTTTTAGGATCGGCTACTCCGTCAATTGAAAGCTATTATAATGCTATAAAAGGCAAGTATGAATTGATTGAATTAAAGAAAAGAATTAAAGAAGCTAAATTGCCAGAAGTTAAACTTGTGAATCTTTTAGCTCAAAAGAAAATGAAAAAAGTAGAAGGATCTTTAAGTTTAATCTTAATTGAAGAAATAAGAAAAAGACTTGAAAAAAAAGAGCAAGTAATTCTATTTAAAAATCGACGGGGTTTTTCAACAAATCTAGTTTGCGAAAATTGCGGCTATAGCGCCGTATGCGACAATTGTTCGGTAAATTTAACATACCATATTAAAATAGACAAATTGCTATGTCATCATTGCGGCTATAGCAAAAAGCCTTACGAAATTTGTCCTTTATGCGCTTCAAAAGAATTAAAATATTTCGGAGTTGGAACACAAAAATTAGAAGACGAATTAAGTTTTCATTTTCGCGAAGCAAAAATTGAAAGAATTGACAGCGACGCGGTTATTCGAAAAGGGAAATTAGAATCGATACTGGAGAAATTCAAAAAAGGAGAGATCGATATTTTAGTGGGAACGCAAATGGTAGCAAAAGGGTTAGATTTTGAAAACGTGACTTTAGTAGGCGTCGCGCTTGCGGACGCAGGTTTATGGACGGCTGATTTTAGAGCTTCGGAAAGAACGTTTCAATTATTGACTCAAGTCGCAGGCAGAAGCGGTCGTGGGGAAAAAAAAGGAGAAGTTTTAATTCAGACATACAATCCTAACCATCCAGCTATTCAATTTGCCGCATTTGGCGAGATTGAAAAATTTTACGATTATGAATTAAATTTAAGACAGAAATTTTTATATCCCCCTTTTTCGAGGCTGACATTGATAGAGTTTAAATCTAAGGATAAAGAAAAAGCTGAACACTCAAGCGAAGATTTTTTCAAATATTTATGCGAAGCCGACGGAGATAGGGTTTTAATAATACCAAAACCATATCCAGCGGCTATTTTTAAATTGAAAAATTTTTATCGAATGCAAATTCTTATTAAATCGCCGAAAGAAAAAGATCCGAGCGGGAAAGAATTAAGAAGAATTATTGAAGAAGCATACTTTAATTACAATAAAAAATCCCTTTTTTCATCTGTCAAACCTTTAATAGACGTTGATCCTTACGTATTTTGATGCAGTTCGAAATCATTAATGTGGGAGCGCGCTACGATACAGTGGGAGCGCGCTACGCTGAAATAAAACATTGCAAATTTAATATTGTATATATGAAAAAAAATAATAGTTTTGAATATATCGTAAGTCCAAAGATCAAGTTATATTTTGATTATAAGCAATTGATTCCAATCGGCGGTATAGTCTGGGGAAATTCTTTTTCGTATCATTTTCCATTTGTCTTTTTTATCGAAACTTGACGCAAAACCTATGGCGTTTTTGCCATAGCGGGCGTTAATTTTATCATAGGTTTGAATTATTTCTTTTTGTTTTCGAGCGATATTCTCGTCTTCAAAAAGCGAAAGTTGAGATTCGTTTTCTTGAGCGATATTTGTTAAAATGACGCCGCATTTTTGATATCGAAAACCAGGTCTATAAATTTTTTTTAAGATATCTTTTGAAGCGGAAATAATATGACCGGCATAGTTAGTATAATTTTCAAAAATCTTTTCACCGGCGTTAAAATATAAATTTTCGTCGAAGCGACTTGTCTGCAAAAAAGCGATTACCGCTCCGCAAACAGATCCTTGTTGTCTAAGTTTTAGAGCGGCTTGTTCGGCGTAGTTTGATATTGCAGTTTCGAGCGTTTCAAGATCGTCGACTCTTTCGCCAAAGGAACGAGAGCAAGTTATGCTTTTTTTAGGTTGTGAAATATTTTCAATTTCGTAACTTTTTTTTTCGTTAAGTTCGGCTTGAGTTCTCAGCCCGTTTATATGAGCAATTGAGTCGACGATTTTAGGATCGCAATATTTTAAATCTTTTGCGGTTTTAACTCCAGCTCGATAAAATTTTGAAGTTAGGCGAGAACCGACGCCCCAAACGTCTTGAATCGGAAACATTTCAAGAAAGTCGTCTATATTAATTACTCTGCAAATATTGAAAACGCCTTCTGTTTCGGGATTCTTTTTTGCAAAATCGTTAGCTAATTTTGCTAAGGTTTTTGTTTTTGCAATGCCGATTGATACCGGAATTCCTGTCCATTGTTGAATTATTGAACGAACTTTTTTTGCATAAGGAATAACTTCTTCTTGTCTTAAAAAATTAAAGCTGACAAAAGCTTCGTCTATCGAATATATTTCAACGTCGGGGAAAAATCTCATAATTGTCGACATAACTCGAGCGGATAAATCGGCGTATAATTTATAATTCGATGAGAAAAAATAAATTCCGTTTTTTTGAGCAAACTCTTCAATTTTAAAGAAAGGCTCGCCCATTTTTATGCCTAACTTTTTAGCTTCATTTGAGCGAGCGACAACGCAACCGTCGTTATTTGAGAGAACTATTACCGGTTTTCCAATCAACTTTGGATTAAATACGCGCTCGCATGAAACATAAAAATTATTCGCGTCTATTACGGCTAACAAATCGCTCATAAAATTTTTGTTAAATTAATTTTCTAACCACGCCTGTTACTACGCCCCAAACTTGAAAATCTACAAATTCTGTTATTTCAATGTTAGGATATTTAGGATTTTCGGGCAAAAGAAATACCGAGCCGTCTCTTTTAGTTAATCTTTTTACAGTGAATTCTCCGTTTAATAATGCGACGACTATTTTGTTCATTGGATTGTCAATAGATTTGTCTACAATTAAAATATCTCCGCTTAAGATTCCCGCGTTTATCATCGAATCTCCTTCGACTCTGACAAAAAAAGTTGATATGGGATTGGCAATTAAATATGAGTTTAAATCAAGCGATTTGTCTACATAGTCGTCTGCCGGACTGGGGAACCCAGCTTTTATCTGACTAACGTATAGGGGAAGTTCAACTTTATCGCCTGAAGCGTCAAAGTAAAAAATCTCTTTTATTTTCATAAATATCGATAATCAGTAAAAATAATATACTTTTTTTAGAACAAATATTCTATAACAAAATTTATTTCGCAATAATGAGAAAATTTCAAAGCAATCGGATTTTATTTTAGGCGAGATAAGGTTTATAGAAAAAAAGTTGTTAGGGATATTAAAAATAATATCGTTAAAACAGCTATTATCTGGAGAATAGTTTCTATCAAGACGAAAATTTATTTAAAAGTTTAACTGATAGATTATCAATGCTTTATAAAGCTGGATAATTTAGTTATAAAGTCAAATTAAAATGATTAAGATGTTTCATTTCTATTTGAATAAATAATAGATAAGTATTAAAAAAATGCAATTTGGCTGCTTTAAAAAATTTGAGTAGTTCGACTCTATTAAATTTTTTTTATCCTCAAAAATGTCGCGGATATCGATAAAAAAAAAGCGGAAATTGAAAAAAGGAAGATTAAGCGAAAAATTAAACGATATTAGTAATAGAAAATTTAATTTCTTTAGTTTTTGGCAAAA